>ENA-UOOK01000538-UOOK01000538.1-fermentation-metagenome-genome-assembly--contig:-NODE-538-length-50455-cov-5.567718_pt1 | contig 50455 bp, 48 predicted proteins | sample MGYA00245777_ERZ724023 | MGnify/ENA primary metagenome ERZ724023 (study PRJEB28704, sample SAMN03018312) | fermentation metagenome | biome: anthropogenic terrestrial biome; feature: soil; material...
TAGGTGACAATACGGATATAATAATTATGACCGAGGGCATGAAGCTTATAAAAAAACAGCTTGTTAATGTTATTAACGAGCTTTCAAAATTTGCAGCAGAATATAAGGATATGCCGACACTTGGTTTTACCCACTTTCAGCCGGCGCAGGCAACAACCGTCGGCAAAAGGGCAAGTCTTTGGCTTCAGGATCTTATTATGGACTTGGAGGACCTTGATTATCAGATTTCAAAGGCAAAGCTAAGAGGAGCAAAAGGCACAACCGGAACACAGGCAAGTTTTATGGAGCTTTTCGACGGAGACTTTGAAAAGGTCAAAAGGCTTGACAGGCTTATCGCGGAAAAGATGGGCTACGAAAGCTGCTTTGCCGTTACCGGACAGACTTATCCGAGAAAGCTTGATAGTCAGGTTCTAAATGTTTTGAGCCAAATTGCGCAAAGTGCTTATAAATTCAGCAATGATATAAGACTTCTTCAGCATCTTAAGGAAATTGAAGAGCCCTTTGAAAAAAGTCAGATAGGCTCCTCGGCGATGGCATATAAGAGAAATCCTATGCGAAGCGAAAGAATCTGCTCACTTGCTAAATATGTAATTGTGGATGCGCTTAATCCTGCAATAACAGCTTCAACCCAGTGGTTTGAAAGAACTCTCGATGATTCCGCAAATAAAAGACTCAGCATTCCGGAGGCTTTCCTTTGTATTGACGCGATTTTAAGTCTTTACAGAAATATAGTTGAAGGACTTGTCGTATATCCGAAGGTTATTGAGCAAAGGCTAAGCAGCGAGCTCCCTTTTATGGCAACAGAAAACATAATGATGGATGCGGTTAAAAAGGGAGGAAACAGGCAGGAGCTTCACGAAAAAATAAGAGAGCATTCCATGGCTGCGGGCAAGGTTGTTAAAGCAGAGGGAAAACCAAATGACCTTCTCCAAAGAATTGCGGATGATGCTTCCTTTGGTCTTTCTCTTTCGGAGCTTGAGTCCATAATGGATGCAAGAAACTTTGTCGGGCGCGCACCTCAACAGACAGAGGAATTTATAGCAGGCAGAGTTAAGCCTATACTTGAAGCAAATTCAAGCCTTATTGACGAAAACAAAGATGAATTGAGAGTATAACGGCTGATTATATAAAATGCAAAAAATATTATTTAATTATTTTTTTACGGCAGGAGGAACTAAAATATGGTAAAAGCTATAGTCGGTGCTTGCTGGGGAGATGAAGGCAAGGGCAAAATAACAGATATGCTCGCGGAAAATGCTGATATTGTTGTTCGTTTTCAAGGCGGAAGCAACGCAGGGCATACAATTATAAATGATTTCGGCAAGTTTGCTCTTCATCAAATACCAAGCGGTGTTTTTAACCCAAGCACGGTAAATATTATCGGAACAGGTGTTGCTTTTAATATCCCCTATTTTATCAAGGAGCTAAAAGCTCTTAAAGAAGGCGGAATTAAAAAACCAAATATACTTATCTCTGACAGAGTAGAAATTTTAATGCCTTATCACATTCTTTTTGATACATATGAGGAGGAACGTTTAAGCAACAAGCAATTCGGCTCAACAAAAAGCGGTATAGCACCTTTTTATTCAGATAAATATGCAAAGACAGGAATTCAGATTTCACATCTTTTTAATGAGAAGATTTTAATGGAGAGAATTGCAGAGGCATGCGAAATTAAAAATATTATTCTTGAACATTTATACCGCAAACCCTCACTTAATCCCAAGGCAATTTTCGACGAAGTTATTGAATATAGGGATTTTGTTGCTCCTTATCTCATCAACATAGTTGAATATATGCATAAAGCCATTAAAGATGATAAAAACATACTTTTAGAAGGTCAGTTAGGTGCTCTTAAAGACCCTGACCACGGAATATTCCCGATGACTACATCCTCATCAACACTTGCAGGCTTTGCTTCCGTCGGTGCGGGAATTCCCGCACAATCAATCGAAAAGGTATATACAGTTGCAAAAGCATACTCTTCCGCTGTCGGTGCAGGTGCTTTCGTAAGCGAAATTTTCGGCGACGAAGCTCATCAGCTTAGAATCAGAGGAGGAGACGCGGGTGAATTCGGTGCAACAACAGGCCGTCCAAGGAGAATGGGATGGTTTGACTGCGTTGCTGCACGTTACGGCTGCATGCTTCAGGGAACAACGGATGTTGCCCTTACTGCTATTGACGTATTAAGCTACTTAGATGAAATTCCTGTTTGCACCGGATATGAAATTGACGGAAGTGTTACAAAAGAATTTCCTGTTACACCTCTGCTTGAAGCAGCGCAACCCGTGTATGAAATTCTTCCTGGCTGGAAAACCGATGTAAAAGGAATTACAAGCTTTAACGAGCTTCCTGAAAATGCAAGGAAGTATGTCGAGTTTATTGAGGATAAAATAGGATATCCTATTACTATAATATCCAATGGTCCTAAAAGAAATGAGATTATTTACAGATAATGCTTTTTTAGTGTCTTATTTTCAAACTTATGATATAATCATAACATTAATTGATTCGCACTTAGAAAGGATAAAGTTATGATTGTTTTATCATGCAATAATATTTCAAAGGCATATGTGGTAGAAAATATTATTGAAAATATTTCATTTACGGTAAATGATAATGAAAAGGTTGGATTAATAGGACTTAACGGAGCAGGCAAAACAACCTTGTTTAATATATTGACGGAGAATTCAGAACCGGATTCCGGCGAAATTTATATAGCAAAAGGAAAGAAATTAGGTTATTTAAGACAAAACACAGCCATTGAAAGCAATATGAGCATTATGGACGAGATGCTCACTATTTTTGATGAGGTTATCAAGTTAGAAGAAAAATTACATAATTTATCAAGTGAAATAAGCTGCTTTACGGAAGATGATGATCCGGAAGACCTAAATAATCTCATGAGCATGTATTCAAAAATAAGCGAGCAGTTTGTAGAAGCCGACGGTTACAGTTTCAAAAGCATCATCAGGGGTGTTTTGAAGGGGCTTGGATTTTCGGAGGAAGAATTCGATAAACCTATAAATATCTTAAGCGGAGGTCAAAAAAGCAGAGTTATGCTGGCAAAGCTTCTGTTGGAAAAGGCAGACATACTTTTGTTGGATGAGCCTACCAACCATTTGGATATTGAAGCTATTTCATGGCTTGAAAAATATATAAAGGATTTTAAAGGTGCGGTAATAATAATTTCTCACGACAGATATTTCCTTGATAACACCGTAAACAGGATTTTCCTTATGGAAAATAAGTCACTGAAAGCATACGACGGCAATTATTCAAAGTTTATGAAAAAGAGGAAAATAGAGTTAGAGCAGGCATTGAAGCAATATGATGAATATGAAAAGGAAGTTGAAAGGCAGGAAGAAATGATCAGGCGCCTCCATGCGTATGGGAGTAAGCGCAATATCAGGCAGGCATTCAGCAGACAAAAGGCTTTGGATAAAATCAAAAAATTGGATAAGCCTTCTGCTGAAAATAAAAAGGTAAAATTAAGATTTACACCTAAAATTAAAAGCGGGCGAGATGTATTAATTGTCAATAATGTGTCTATGTCATTCGGTAATCGGCAGGTTTTTAAAAATGTATGTTTAAATATTTTCAAGGGAGAAAAAGTAGGAATAATAGGTCCTAACGGGATAGGCAAATCAACCCTTTTAAAAATAATCGCAGACACAATCAAGGATTATAAAGGGGAGGTTACCTTGGGTCATTATGTTAATATAGGATATTACGATCAGGAACAAACAAACCTGGATAATGAAAACACTGTAATAGATGAAATATGGGATGAAAATCCGATCCTTAACTATTATGACATCCGCAGATTCCTTGCACAATTTTTATTTAATGGGGATGATATGTATAAAATCATCGCAGATTTAAGCGGCGGTGAAAAAGGCAGACTGTCCCTGTTGAAGCTTATGACTTCCAATGCGAATTTTTTGTTGATGGACGAACCTACAAATCATTTGGACATTGATTCGAAGGAAGTATTGGAGGATTCCCTGAATAACTATGAAGGAACCATATTGGTTGTTTCCCACGACAGGTACTTTTTAAACAGGGTTGTAGATAAAATTTATGATTTATCGGAAGACGGTGCATTTGAGTATCTTGGTAATTATGACTATTATGTTCAAAAAAAGGCAGAGCTGTCTGAAACCGATGATGACGATGGCACAAGCAAAACCAAGACGCAAGTAAATGCGGAAAAGAAAAAGGAAAGAGAAATCATAAGAGACAGACAACAACGGGAAAAAGCCATGAAAGAACTTGAAGAACAAATTTTATTGCATGAAAATGAAATTCATGAATTAGAAAACAAATTATGTCAACCTTCGACATATACTGACAAATTTCTAATTATTAATCTAAATGAAAAATTAAACATGTACAAAGAAAAGCTTCAAGATTTATACACTCAATGGGAAGAAGTTTTAGAAAACTAAAAAAAGTTATACACTCTGTGTTAATTGCCTGTGTATAACCTTTTTGCCATATTACTTGTATCAACAACTTTATCCACAGCTGTTGATACTTTTTTTTAATTAACTGTTTATTAATTTGCAAGTTCCAAATTTGGCATTGCATTTAAGGATGAATTATCAAATTGTTTTTTTAAATATTTATAATATCCCGCACAACCAATCATTGCTGCATTATCAGTGCATAAAATCAGAGATGGTTTAATAAACTTGTAATCATGCCTGCTGCATTCTTCCTGAAGCCTCTCTCTGAGTCGGCTGTTGGACGCAACCCCTCCGGCTAAAGCAATCGTAGATATATTTTTTTGCTTTGCCGCCTTTATTGCTTTCATAACCAACACGTCAACTACCGCTTCCTGAAAGCTTGCCGCAACATCCTCCGCTTTAACTGTTTCATTTTTCTGTTCAGAGTTATGCAGGTAGTTTAAAACTGCGGATTTTAAACCGCTGAAGCTGAAGTCCAATGTTTCGTCGTCAATTATGGCTCTGGGAAACTTTATTGCATCCCTGTTTCCCATCTTAGCTGCCTTGTCAATTAAAGGTCCTCCCGGATATCCAAGTCCGATAGCTCTTGCCACCTTGTCGAAGGCTTCACCGGCGGCATCATCTCTTGTCCTTCCTAAAATTTCATGTTCACCGTAGTCTATTACATTTACCAAGTGGGTATGTCCTCCCGATACCACCATGCAGATAAATGGAGGCTTAAGGTTTTTATCTTCTATATAATTTGCGTTTATATGTCCTTCAATATGATTAACGCCGATCAACGGCTTTTCCCATGCATAGCAAAGTCCCTTCGCAAAATTAATTCCCACCAAAAGGGCTCCAACTAAACCGGGACCGTAGGTTACCGCAACCGCATCCAAGTCCTTTGGTTCAATATTGGCGTTAATCAATGCTTCCGCCACAACATCATTAATATTCTCAATATGTTTTCTTGAAGCAACCTCAGGCACAACGCCCCCGAATTCCTTATGAATTTCTATTTGTGATGATATTACATTGGATAAAACATTTCTGCCGTTTTCAACAACGGCAGCAGCAGTTTCATCACAGGATGATTCTATAGAAAGTATTAAAACTTTATCCTTCACGTTTTCCTTTATATTCATGCTTTCCTCCGTTTTTTCCTGAACTGATTATACTACTCTCATTTTAATAATTCAAGCACAAAGAACCCCATTTCTCAGAGTCTTTTTTCTGAGGAATGGGGTAGATCATCTTTCATTGCGCCTGGGAGAATAATTTCATCATTTCTAATTCAAAGTAATTTTCCCCTTCTTGTTTGCTCTCCAAACATGGAGTCCCAATGCAAGCCCTATAACTCCATAAACCATGAAGGTTCTGAAGTATTCTCCCAAGAGAGCATTCCCAAACAGTGATATTCCTACTTCCGGAGACATTATAAACATTGAGTTAAATAAAAGAGTTCCTACGATGGCATGCTTCACTCCTGCTTTTTGAGTCGAAGCACCTCCGACCAACAGTGCAGCAACAGAAAACATTCCTATTTGCGTATGGGCTCCGTATGTGTTTAAGGTACCCATATTCTGCAGGTACATAATTTGTCCCCACGAAGCAAATACTGTCGACATAATTGTTGCAATTATTCTTGTTTTATCAACATTTATGCCGGAAACCTCGGCTATGTGCTGGCTTTGCCCCACACTTCTGAAATCTTGTCCTAATTTTGTCTTTAAAATCAATTCATTGAAAATACAAAGGGCAACTATTAACAGCCCCGTAACTACCGGAACCTTTCTGACCATCATAAGACTTGAATTTTTTAAAATTGAATAAATGCTTATGGCAATCATAGCTATGCTTAAAATTATATTTATTAATACTGTTGTTTTATTATATCTGTATAATGCAGGATTATTTTTGTTTCTATAAATCTTCCATAACTGCAGCAGCAAAATACAGGCAAAAACAATCAATATTGCCCACATGAAAGGTATTTCATATATTTTGTCCAAAGCGTATTTAAGACCGCCATCCTCTACGGGGACTAAGTCAACGGTCATTCTCACCCCTATTCCGTCAGGCTTAATCATGGGATGAGTTTTCGGAACCTTAATAATTACACCCACAACGAACAAGAACAAAAATTGATATAGACCATTGGCAAAATAACATACCATTAAACTTGCTATCATTTCCTGCCCTCTCGTTTTGTTGTACAAAACACCCGTGAAATATCCAAATAATCCTGCAATGGGAAGTGCCAAAAGGAATGTAAAAGCAAGCCCTAAGACTCCCCCAAATTCAAAATATCTCATAAAGGCAATAGCAATTTGTGCTGACATTGCACCGACTACTATACCGAAGTTTAGTCCGATACCTGCCACTACCGGTATAATCAAGGATAGTACAAGGAATGTATTCCTGAAGAAACGGCTTGATAGCTCAGTCAGGAAATAGTTCATTGTTACACCGTCCGAAACAATGAATCCAAATATTGTAAAGGCAACAAATATTAATGAAACAATATTATCTGCAGCCCATGTTGATGTCTTGGTTGTATCCAACCTCTGGTATGTTTTTACGGAATTCATTATTTATCGCCTCCTTTAACCTGTGTTAAAGCATAAAGGATAATACCGTTTTGAATTATCATACGAAGTGTTTCGGATAAATCGGTACCTTCAAACAATATGTTTGCCACAGGAAGTGCTGATGTAAAAAGACCCTGGTATATAATTACACCTATTATCACATGAGATACCTTTGCTCTTGAAGCGGTGGCACCTCCGATTAAAATTGCGGCAACCGCGGGAAATGCCATGTTTAACGGAGCAGTGTAAAGCTGTGCATAACCGTAGCCCTGAGAATAAACAATAATACCTATGGCTCCCATAATGGTAGACAAAATATTTGCTTTTATTCTGCATTTGTCTATATCTATTCCCGACGATTTGGCAAACATTGGATTTATGCCGCCTGCGGATATTGCAATACCTGACTTTGACCTAAAATATAACCATACTATAACGCAGCATAAGAAAAACATTAAGAGCATACCCGTCGGTATTATTATTCCTTTCTCGCCTCCGAAAGTAATAAAGCCGTTTTCACCAAAGAGTGAAAATCTCAAAAAATCATTTAATTTTTGTGCCCCTTTGATCGCATCAAGCTGAATTGTCTCTCTTAGACCCTTTCCTATAAACCATCCCATATTTTTGTTTTTGAAGGGTATCATAAGCCACGGAAGGCACATGAACGCAACAACCGAAAATCCTGTATAAGTTGCAATAGTCATTTCGGAGCCTTTAACAGCATTTAAAAGCTTACCGTAAAAGTATCCCACAATAACAGCCAACGGTATGGCAAAAGCAATAGATGCAAACAACCATGCCCAGCCTGTAAAGCCAAATTCAATTGCACAAACTAAAGCAAATAAGCCGCATTCTATTCCTACCGGCAATGCAAAATTCGGTCCCGTTCCCGATTGTATGGATGGAACCATTGCCAGCACAAGTATACCGTTCATTCCTGCACGTTTTATTGTATCACTTATCAAGGTTGCTATGGATATTCCCAAAAACCCGCCTGCAATAAGAATCAAAATCCAGAATCCACCGATAAAAATTGTCGGGAAACCTATTTTTTTAACCATGTCTTTATAATTGATTCCTTTTTCTTCTATTCCTACCATTATACCTCACTCCCTTCCGTATGTTTACTGCCCGACATCATCAAACCAAATTCGGCATCCGGTGCATCGGGAGGAAGTACTCCTTCGACCTTACCTTCGCAAATTATTACGATCCTGTCACATATACTTCTTAACTCAGCCAATTCCGAAGAAGTCATTACAATGGTCATACCTTCACTATTTAATTGCTTCAGCAAGTCAAGGACTAATTTTTTAGCTCCTATATCTATTCCCCTTGTAGGCTCCGAAACTAAAAGAAGTGTTGGATTTAAAGTCAAAGCTCTCGCAACACACACCTTTTGCTGGTTTCCCCCGCTTAAGCTTCCTACTATTTGCATGGGGGAGGTGCATCTTATATCCAAATCTTTAATCATTTTAACGGCATGACTTCTGATTTTAGCAGAGTCCTTCAGCCTCATTCCTGCAAAGTTATTCGTAAAATCATTATTTATCTGCATTGCGGAAAATGCAATATTGGATTCAATTGATTCCTCCAATAAAAGTCCTATGCCTTTTCTGTCTTCGCTTACAAATGCAAGACCGGATTTAATTGCAGCCTTAGGATCGTTTAAGGTTAATTTTTTACTTTCAAATTCTACTTTCCCTTTTGCGGGGAATACCCCCATAATCCCATTGGCAAGACCTAATTTCCCTTGTCCGGCAAGTCCGCCTATACCTACTATTTCACCCTTTTTTACGCTGAGGTCTATACCCTTTACTCTTTCACCGGGCATTTCAACAACTAAATCCTCTATGTTTAATATTGTTTCGTCAACAATACTTTTGTTTGATTCATCTACTCTTTCAATGTTGATTTTTCGTCCAACCATCAGTTGAGCTATTTCATATTTATTAGTATCCTTCACATTTTTTGTAACAACATGCTCACCGTCTCGAAGAACCGTAACAGTATCGGCAACATCAATTATTTCATCAAGCCTGTGACTTATAAAAATAATTCCTATCCCTTTTCTTGAAAGCTTTCTTATGGCATTCAGCAGATTTTTAGCTTCTGATTCCGCCAAAACAGCCGTAGGTTCGTCAAAAACAAGAATCTTTATTCCTGTTTTATCGATTTCACGTGCAATTTCAATAAACTGCATATGCCCTACCGGAAGGCCTGCCACCGGTAAAAATTCATCAATATTCATATCCAAGGTATCCAAAGCTTTCCTTGTATCCTCGTTCATTTGTTTAACATTCAGTGTTTCCAAACGTTTTCCAAATACTGGACTTACCAAATTCGGTTTAGTAATTTCCCTGTTTAATTTGATGTTTTCAGTAATCGTAAATCCGGGAATAAGCATGAATTCCTGATGTACCATACCGATTCCATAATCCATGGCATCATGAGGCGACCTTATGTTTACCTCCTGACCTTCTATTTCTACAATACCTTCAAAACCGCCGGTTGTATGAATTACCGGCATACCGAAGAGAATATTCATCAGTGTGGATTTTCCTGCTCCGTTTTCACCTATAAGTGCATGAATTTCACCTTTTTTCAGCTCAATATTTATATCCTTCAACACTTTGTTTCCCGAGTATTCTTTTGAAACATGTTTTAAGCTTAGAAGGTTATCACTCATTTTTACCTCCTGTCGTATGACTTTTCTTAATTAGCAAAGGAATGAATCAGAAGTTCCCAATAAGAAATTCCGAAACATTCCTTATATTTATAGCTATTATAATGTTTATTTGATAATATGCTCTTCCCCGTAAGTTAAGAAATCCATCATTATTAACCTGAAATGCGGAATTTCCAACCCTTCTTCCGTATATGGGCTTGTAGCAACGGTAAGCTCAGCATATTCAGCCATCTTTTCTTCAAGTACTTTTACGTCTAATTCATCGCCTACATTGCCTTTTAACCACTCAATGGCATATTCCGTGGAAGCTACAGTATTCATCATTGCAACAGGCACCGGCCATGTGGAGAATCTTCCTAAAACACCTTTTTCTTTAAGTATTTTCGCGGTTTCACTTATTACAGTTGCCATACCTTCAACCGAAAAGTCTTTAGCTAATGATTCTATACCCAAAGCTGACGGGAATCCGTGGTACGGTGAAGGACAGCACGGCTGAGGATAAATTGCTCCTTCGTCAACACATGCTTTAATAAGCGGAGTCTGCATTGAACAGTTTGTCGAGAAGAAAGCCGTATCCTGTCCGAATCTGTCAACCAGCTTAGGAACATCTTCAAGTATAAACAGCTGTGCTCCCGGTACGCCTACGTCACTTGTGGGGTCGGGTGCTGTAGCATCATGGAAATCAATTCCGATTTCCTTACATTTTGCAATCATCAGGGAACGTCTTTCCGCAAGCATTACAATGGACATATGTCTTGGGAATGAATAATGAACCAATGTTTTAGCTCCTAAATTCTTTGCTTGTACCGGAATGGCATCTCCCATTTTCAGTTCATCAGGGTTCAAAATCAAGTCTGCTCTTTGTGCAACATCAGGTGGATTTTCCTGAGGTGTACAATAAACTATAAACATGTCATCTCGAGTTTCCAACAGTTTGTCAACTGCTGCGTTGGTTCCGGGAACAGCTTGATTTATAATCAATGCTTTAACTTCCGGGTCGGAACCTATTTTTGCTATTATGCTTATCATTTGCTCCTGTTCGGTCATGAAGTTATCAGGCCATAATTGGTGGACTATTTTGTCTTCTCCATATCTATTTACCATCAATTCAGCAGAACGGAACTCTTCTTCATTTTGAGACAGCGTGTTTGTAACAATCGCTATCTTTCCCTGAAAGTCTCCGGTGTCCTTCGCAGGCGTTTGTGCCGGCTGGCTGCATGCCGCTAACGATAAAACCATCATTACAACCAACAATAAACTTATTAACTTCTTCATTACTTGTCCCTCCTAATTTTTTCAGAATTATAAATTATTAATTATATATCCATATTATAATTGAATAAGTATTAATTGTCAATAAATTTTTGAAAACGTTATTATTCCTGTTATTTACAAAACATTAAAATCGTATTCATTGAGCATACATTTAGAAATAATTTTTTGTCGAAATTTATCGCAAAATATCAAGCATTACTTTTAATAATCAGCTGCGCCGAAAACCGCTTCATTGCAAAATATGCCGCATCATGGTATTTCATGCATCTTATCATTTTATTCATATTTATGCATTAAATATCCATAAATTGAAAGGGAGCTTCGCTCCCCATATCGCCGATAATACCTATTTTCAATCAAGATTTTCTAAAAATTTCCTCATTTTTCTTTTCTGCTCAGGAGTTAAGTATTTCTCAAAGTTCTTTAAGTCTTCAATTTTTTTGGTGTATTCCTGTTCCCCATATTGCTCTTTTAATTTCTTGCTCATATTTTTTGCATCCCTTAAAATTTCATCCTCGGACTTACCTTCATATTTTTCTTTAAATTCTTGAAATTGCTTATTATTTACAAAATCATTTACTTTTTTATCGCTTGCAGCTTTTTTAAATTCCTTGCTTTCCTTTATTTTGTTAATTTCTTTATCGTTCCTGAATATATTCGACATTCATATACCCTCCAATCATATTACATAATATGCCGTGAACATCATTTAATTACAATTTTATTTGTGATAGGGTCACTTAAAAACCATGTAACATAATTATTCCGCAGGAATATGATATAGGAAGATGTTTATAAGAAGGTGATATTATTCCAGTTCAAATATTATTATATGCTTTAGCGGCTAAGTACCTTTTCGGAAGCAATCAAATAAGCGGTGTTCCGACCAAACTTTCGGGAACAGCAAAATCATTTACCGCAGGAATATTGCAGGATCCCGGAAAAATGGAAAACATTATTAGTATGGTTCGAACCTTTGCACCACTTACTTCAGCACAAACAGTTTCAAAGGTAAATACATATCTGCCGGCAGTAGAAAAAGTAAGTACTTTGCTCGGCATGTACTCTTTTATCAGCAGAGCACAAAACTTCAGGCCAATCCAATCCATGGATGCCAAAACTCCTGCAGATAAAATAACAGCATTATTGAAAAGCGGAAATATTCCTGTTTCAAAGCTGATGGCGCAGCCCCTTTTAGCCAACAACATGGATAAAATAATGGGTGCCGTGGCAATGAATATGGCAAAGAACGGCGGTTTAAACGAAATGCTTTCCTCTTTGACAAACGGCAATAAAAACAACATAAATGAAATGCTTTCTTCCTTAACAAACGGCAATAAGGATGGCAATACCGATTTAAACAGCTTAATGGAAACATTCATGCCAATGATAAATAACATTATGTCTTCTTCCGATAAATCCGATGAGTCGGATGCTCCTGATGTACATTCCGATAATGATGTATTTAAGAGTGCACAGTTTAACTACGGCACAGACGATAATGAAAGTGAAAACAAACCTGTTAACACACCCCCTTCGGCAGAGAAAAACTTAAAACATGATAAACATGCTCTAAAACCAATTCGCATCAGGCAAAGAAGAAGATAAAACTCCGAATAACGGGGTTAGGGCATAAAAAAAGATTCTTAAATCTAAAGATTTAAGAATCTTTTTTTAATTTGTAAAGATTTCTGTTATCCAAAAGCCATATCTTATCGGTAAATTGCCCCGGCTCGATGAGTTCAAGAGAATGCTCGAAATCAAACATTCTTGCATCTATTATATCTAAAAAGTGCAAAAGCTCAGCCTCCGGCGTCATAGGTTTTTTGGGGCTTCCAAACTCAGGCTCGTAGTGATGGGATAAGACCATGTGCTGCAATATCACGCTTTTTTCTCTTGTGATTCCTATTTTTTCACCTTCCGAATCTATTTCCTTTATCCCCTGAATTATATGACCAAGTAATTTTCCCTCCATGGTGTAATCAGAAACAATTCCGTATTCGTCAGAATCCATTTCCAATATCTTGCATATGTCATGGAGAATTACGCCGGCATATACATAGTCAGTGTTAAGGAAATCATAAACCTGGCAAAGCTTCTCACCCGACTGAAGCATTCTCAGATTATGATACAAAAGTCCTCCCCTGTAGGAATGGTGATTTTTCTTTGCTGCAGGATAATAAAATAATTTAGTTTCATATTTTTTGAGGATGTTGAAAACAAGGGAACTTATTTCCGCATCCTTGATTTTCTTCACATATGAATATACGTCAGCGAGCATTTCATCAAGCGCAATTGGAGCAGAAGGTATTAATTCTGAAATATGAACGTTGTCTTCAGGGTATTTTTCTCTTATTTTGTTAACCTTTAGCTGCCTTAATCCATTCCATTCGAGAACCTCTCCTCTTACTTTTACAATGGGGTTTTCCTCTATTAACTTTTCGGTTTCCTTAGTGTAATCCCAAACCTTTGCATTTATTTCACCTGTCTTGTCAACCAAATCTATATCTATATATTGTTTCCCGTTTGTAGTTTTCTTAACTTCAAAATTCTTAATCAAATAAAACCCATCCGCCTTTTCGCCGGGCTTAAGTTCAGCAATTGTTTTATTTGCTTTGAGCATGTTTTTCATCTGTTCTTTCGATTTATCATTCAGCATATCTGCAATACTTTGACCCATGATTAACTCCTCTTAAAATTTGATATTTAATTATACCATACTTATTCGAATCAATAAACACAATTTTACCGAAAGAAAAAGACACCCCTTTTGAGGGTGCCCCTTTGGTTATTAACATTCCCGTCTGAATAATTGTTACATTCACAGAGCATAATCTCAGTTTTAAGGAGTGTGCTTCTTCCAATACTTTTTAATTTTAAAGAATCCGACCAAGCATATGATTATGAAAGGTATCAGCAGCGGAGAGCTTGATATTATGTTTACAACCAAGTTTTCCAAAGCTCTTATTATGCCGTTAACGGTATTTATCAAACCATTCTTCGATCTTTCCCACACATTATCCTTAGCTTTTAATGTAAGGCTTGCAGTCATTACTTCTTCAATTTCCAAATTTATTGTTGACATTGCAGCCCTGTCGTCTATATCGCTTAAGCTTATATTCAAAGCATCTATTTCAGTTCTTACTCTTCTTAGCTCATTTTCTATGAGAAGCATTTCTTCAACCGTATTTGCTTTCTCAAACAGTTCTCTCAGGTGCTGTTCCTGTATCTCAAGATTTTTTACCTTGTTATCCTTTTCATAGTATTCCTTGGTTGCATCCGTTTCGTTAATATTCTTTCTGCTTACTTCAGCACTGCTTTCCAAATAATCAATCAGCTCATAAAAGCTTTCCTGAGGGATTCTGATTTTTACACTGCCGTACATAAGCTTATTATCGTTATAAACTTGATAAACTTCCGTATTATTGCTTTCTAAAAATCCTCCCATAGAGCCTAACTTCACGGTCAAATCATTTAAAAACCTGTTGTAATCCTCTGTTTGAGCGGAAATTGTGCCTGTCTTTATAATTTTCATTTCCCTTTCAGCTTTTAAGGATGTAATCATTGCTGAATCGGAATCATTCACATCATACATCTGACCTCTTATTTCACCTACATTTTGACCTTCGTATCCCATTTCATAGCGTTCTTCTTCCGGTAGTGCTTCCCGGGGCGCTTCAATGCTGGACTTATTTTCCGCGGATGAATCGGAGTAATCATATGCTGCTTCGTTTTTAGACTTTGCTCCTGAGCCACTGAACCTAAAATTATTCATGCTTCCTGCCACAAATACCAATACCAATGCAGCGGCAATACTTCCATATTTCAACCACCTGAAACGGTTAATTTTTTTTATTTTAGGAGCTGATTTCTCCGTCTTTAGCTGAAACTGAACACTGCTATCCGATAATTTTTCATGAAGTCTCTCACAGTAACCTTCAGGCGGCTCTTCATCCGGCAAACTATTTAATATGGAAATTAAATCTTTGTATTCTTCCAATTCCTTTTGGCAATTCTCGCATGACTTCAAATGCTCTTCCATTTGCCGCATTTCTTCATCGCTTAATTCATTATCAATATATAATGACAATTTGTCACATATTTCATTACAACTCATCTTCTCACCACCTTAGCCCTGACATTTCCTTTTCCAATAATTCTTTTAAACTTTTTCTGGCTCTTGATAATCTCGACTTCACTGTTCCCAAATTGCAGGAAAGTATTTCAGAAATTTCCACATAGGTAAAGCCCTTTATATCTCTCAATATTATTATAGTTTTAAAGTCATCATCCAGCTTACTTATTGCATCATTTACAAGCTGTGTGCTGTAATTTCTGTCTATCAATGCATCAGGATTATTTGATTCGTCGGAAATCTCCCTTCGGATTTCCCTTCCCGAGCCCAAATCTATTGTTTCATCTATAGATACTGCATTTATACTTTTTTTGCGTTTAAAGTCAATACATGTATTTACTACAATTCGGTACATCCACACTTTAAATGTGGATTCCATATTAAAGTTACTTATACTTTTAAATATTTTAATCAGTGCTTCCTGTGAAGCATCTTCGGCATCTTCAACGTTTCTGAGCACCCGAAGTGCAATGTTGTATGCGCTTTTTTTATAATCCTTGATCAGTTCTTCAAAAGCTTCAATATTTCCTTTTCGACTTTCCTCAACAAGCCACCTTTCATTGATATTCATTCTTCCACCCCGTTCGGTTATATATTTAGACGTTAACATTTTTATATTTGTTCCACGAATTTTTATTTTGTTTAATTATATCACCATGGTATATTTTATTCAATAATTAAAAAAGGCAGAATTTGATTCCTGCCTGATTCCATGCTCATCTTCCTGAAAATCTGCTTAAATTATTCCTTCACATGCCTTTGTAATTGTTCCGTCAATGATTAACTCTTCGCACCTGTTAATATCGTCATATAAGGGTCTGTCTTCCTTTAACATGGGGACAGTTTTTCTTACCTCTGCATAAACTAACTTTGTTCCCGCACCCAATCCTTTATTTCCTCTCAAGTCGATTCCCTGACATGCACACATTATTTCCATGGCTAAAACCCTTCTTACATTTTCTAAAATATCTCTTGCCTTGCGGGCGGCAATTGTTCCCATGGAAACATGGTCTTCTTGATTTGCGGATGAGGGTATGCTGTCAACGGAAGCGGGATGCGCTAAAATTTTATTTTCAGACACCAGCGCTGCCGCAGAATATTGAACAATCATAAAACCGGAATTTAATCCTCCATGCTCCACAAGGAAGGCGGGCAATCCGCTGAGAGATGGATTTACCAATCTTTCTATCCTTCTTTCGGAAATATTCGCAAGCTCGGAAAGAGCAATTCCCAAAAAGTCAAAGCAGAGTGCCATAGGCTGACCATGGAAATTGCCTCCTGAAATTCCTTCCTTTGTTTCGGGAAAGACTATGGGATTATCCGTAACTGAATTTATCTCTGTTTCTACTTTTTCCTTTACATAATTTACGGCATCCTTGCTGGCTCCGTGCACTTGGGGAACACATCTCAATGAATATGCATCCTGTACGCGAATTTCTCCCTGTTTCGTGGTCATTTTGCTTCCTGTAAGTAAATCAAGCAATATTCTTGCAGTATCAATCTGCCCCTTGTGAGGACGAACATCATGGATTCGGGAGTCCAGGGCATTAATTATTCCGTTGTGAGCTTCAAAGCTCAGAGCCGCCGCAATATCCGATACCTTTAACAAGTTCAGTGCGTCATAAACAGTCAATGCTCCAACGGCAGTCATAACCTGTGTTCCGTTTATAAGGGCAAGACCTTCTTTGGAAGTCAGCTTAATTACAGGTATTCCCGCCAATTTCATAGCTTCCCCGCCGGGCATTACCGCTCCTAAATATTCCGCCGATCCAAGACCTATCATGGGAAGCACCATATGCGAAAGGGGTGCCAAATCTCCGCTTGCCCCAAGGGAACCTTTTTCCGGCACTATGGGATGAACTCTCTTATTCAGCATTTCAATCATTGTCCGTATGGTTTCAAGCTTTGCGCCCGAATAACCCTTAGCTAAATTATTTATTCTTAATAATATTATTCCTCGTACTATTTCCGTATCAAATGGTTTCCCCGAGCCTACCGCATGAGTTATTATTAAATTTCTCTGCAAAAGCTCCGATTCTTCTTTGGATATAGTCACATCGCTGAATTTCCCAAAGCCTGTCGTAATTCCGTAAACTACATCTCCATTTTCAACAAAATCATCAACAACTTTTCTCGATTCCAAAATCTTTTCCACAGCAAAATCCGACAGCTCCACTTTTTTATAATTTCTGCATACAGCCGCTACTTCTTCAAGAGTTAAAGAGTTCCCCGTAATTATAATCTTATCCATTTTGCCTCCTTATAAAACAAGGTAAATTTCAACACATAAAATGCTGAAACTTACCTCCTGATATCTATTTCCTTCAGGTAATATTTCATTTATATTGTATAACATGTTATTTATCTTGTCAATCGTTATTACACAATTGATTTTACAGGAATATAACTTGAACTTGCAAAAAAGTTGTTTACAAGTTGTATGTTTTTATGCTATATTATAACTGATAGTATAAAATTTTTTCAAAAAATTACGATACGATATGAGGTGTATATGGATTCCTTGGACATGCAAATCATAAAAAACATAGAGAAAGATGGAAGAATTTCTCATGAAGAGCTCTCTAAAAGATTAAATTTATCCAGACCCGCAATTCATAACCGGGTTACAAAATTAGAAGAGCAAGGTATTATTAAAGGCTACAAGGCAACAATAGATTGGTCAAAGCTCGGTTATACCACATATGCAATCATTTCATTAAAAGTAAGGACTACCAATTATGACGTTCTTTTAGAACAATTAAAAAACTTGGTTATTTCTGATTTAGTAATTGAAGAATGCCATATAGTTACCGGAATTTGGTCCATTCTTATAAAAGTAAGATGCCGAACACCTTTGGGCTTAAAAACTATTCAGGATGAGCTTCATAAAATTGAATGCATAAAAGAATCATCAACATCATTGATATTGTCATCATTATATGATTAAAACCAGCCTCATCGGCTGGTTTTTTTTAATCCTTTGGCTGCATATTTCTATCTAAGGCATTATTTACTGCTTGCTTTATAGCATCGCTTGTTTTCGTTGCACCTGACACACCGTCAACATCAGTTGAATTTGCCTCTGCTATTCTGTCCGGCAATTCGTCTATTGCCTTAGAGCCTACACCTTCGGTTTCATCGGCTCCCACGGCTTCAACAGATACTATATCATCTCCTCTGACCTTTACGGTTACAGTAATTTCTCCCCCATATCCCTGTGCTGTGCCTGTCAGTGTTTGCTCGTTATTCATGTCACCGTTGTTGGCATTTGCACCGGTATTATTATCGTTAAGTGCATCATTTATATCATCCTTTACGTTATTGCCGTTAATGCCGCCGTTGCCATTGTTGCCGGTAATGCCGTTATTTCCATCGTCGGTTGTACATGCAACCATACTTAAAAGCATTAATGCACAAATTATCAATGCTAATTTTTTCATAGTTGAACCTCCATGTTGATTATTATTTTTTTATAGTATAACCAAAAAAATTTCTATAATTAAAAAACAATAATCATATTTATCATTTGCATGTAATTATAAAAATACTTGGCAAAAACATGGCATGGTTTTATTGCTATTCGTATCTCAGAGCATCAATCGGATCTGAATGTGCTGCCTTTTTTGCCGGATAATATCCGAAAAATATTCCTATAATCATTGAAAAGGCAACCGCCAAAATAATTGAGCCCGGATTTACGACTATGGGAATTGAAATAAACGAGCCTCCTATCATAACAAGATCGATGCCTGTTATAGTTCCAACTATTCCCCCTATGGCGGAAAGAGTTGCCGACTCTATGAGAAACTGGAATAAAACATCCTTTGTTCTCGCCCCCAAAGCTTTTTTTATGCCTATTTCCCTTGTTCTTTCCGTCACGGAAACCAGCATTATATTCATTATTCCTATTCCGCCGACCAAGAGTGATATTGCCGCTATTGCCGCAACTGCAATCGATAAGCCGCCCAAGATACCGGTTACAGCCACTTGCTCTTCCTCAACGGTATAATACATATAATTTTCCGGCATCCTGTTTTTCAATCCTGCAATATAGCTTATGATTTCATCTCCCACGGAACTTATTGAATATTTTTCATTTACGAAAACATCCAATCCGTAAAATCCATAATTGGATGGATAAGGCATTGTATAAGGTATGTAGCTGTCTTCATACATACTCTGTCCCTGCATCAGCGCTAACATAGGCGACTGCTCGTTTTTATAAACTCCCACAATCAAAAGGTCTTCCATGGAATTGTTTAATTTAACCCTTATTGTCTTTCCTACCACATTTCCCTTACCGAACAATTTTCCCGCAGCATTTAGCTCTAAAACAATAACCTTGCTTTTTCTGTCTATATCATTGTCGTTTATCATTCTGCCATAGAGCATTTTAACTTCCTGTACCTTTTCATAGCCTGAATCTACGCAGATCATGTTTAAATTTATATTCTTCCTATTTAGCGTAACATCACTTCTTACAGCTTCATTTGGGCATATGTACGAAAGCTTATCCTTGAATCTTTCCTTTATTAGTTTTATATCATCATTGAAAAAAAAGTCCGTTGACCTTAAATCTTCAATATTTCCAATATACAGCATCGCCCTGTTTTCGCCTACGTTTTTATAAAGGTCATCCATTACTCCCTTCATGCTGTCACCTATTGATACTATTGAAATAACAGAGCTAATGCCTATGATAATTCCGAGCATTGTGAGGAGTGAGCGCATTTTGTTCGATAAAATAGACTGAAATGCTATTTTAATATTTTCAAACCAAATTATTTTCAACACCCCCTTTCCTTCTGTCTTCAATTATACAGCCGTCCTTAAATACAATAACCCTGTCTGCATTTTCTGCAATATCAGGCTCATGGGTAACTAAAATAATGCTGTTCCCCTCATTGTTAAGGGCTTTGAAAATATTGATTATTTCCTCTGAGGATTTTGTATCTAAATTTCCGGTAGGCTCATCCGCAAGTATTATGGGAGGATTGTTTGCCAAAGCTCTTGCTATGGCAACTCTTTGTTTCTGACCGCCGGATAATTCATTTGGCAAGTGTGTAATCCTGTCTCCCAAGCCTACCTTTTCCAACAGCTCCAAAGCTCTTTCCCTTCTCCTGCCGGATTTAACTTTGGCGTATATCATAGGGAGCTCAACATTTCTCAATATATTAGTTCGAGGTATCAAGTTGAATGCCTGAAAAACAAATCCTATTTTCTTGTTTCTTATGAGAGAAAGTTCATCGGCACTTTGTTTGCCGATTTCTATTCCATCGAGGAAATATTTGCCGGAAGTTGGTCTGTCAAGGCAGCCAAGTATATTCATCAATGTTGATTTTCCAGAACCGGAATGACCCATTATGGCTATAAATTCACCGTAATTTATATCGAGATTTACATCCTTTAATGCATGTACTTCCACAGCTCCAGTTTTATAAACTTTATTTAAATTTTTAATGCTTATCATTTTATCCATGTTAAACCTACTCATTTTCATTAGGTGTTACAGACATACCTTCTGTAAATAATTCATTTGGATTTACGACAATTTTCATTCCTTCAGTCAATTCACCGCCTGTTACTTCCGATTCCAAATCCGTCTCAAGACCGATTTCAACAGGTATTCCTCTTATAGTATTGTCTTCGTTTAATGCATATATTTTATATCCGTCACCATCCTGAATTAAAGCTCCGGTAGGAACCGCAAACACATTTTCGGATTTGTCTGTTTTTATTTTTGCATTGGCTATTACACCCGCAATTAAATTTTCAGGTTTTTCCGTAACATCTATAAGGACAGGAATTACTCTGTCCATATTATTGTTATCCTTTTGCTCGGCGGTGGGGGATATCCTTGCAACCACACCCCTTGCAGCTTCGTTTCTCAATATATCGGAATATATGTCCACTTCCTGTCCCAACCTTATTCTTCCCACATCAAATTCACTTATCGATACCTTCATCTGGAGATTCGCCAAATTCTCCACAATAAACATCGCTGCTCCATTTTCGCTGTCCTTGGCATATCTTCCGATATTAACATTCACTCTTGTAACAGTGCCGTCAATAGGACTTTTTACATATACTTTTTCCAAATCCTCTTTTTTAAGCTTCAATTGCTCCCGTTGTATTTCAATACGCTTTTTATCAGCTTCTGACATTACTATTTTGCCGTCGACAGCATTATAGCTTTTTATACTTATTTCGGCATCTGCCATGCTGCTTTCGGCTTTCTTGAATGCTTCCTCTGTTATTACGCCGCTTTCATACAATTCCTTATTTTGCTCATATGCTTCTTTTAATTCTTTAAGCCTTGACACTGCTTTGTCGTATTCAATCTGCATTGCTCTTATTTTATCTTCTGTTTCCAAATTAGCTAAATCTATCTGATTTTCTTCATATTCTATTTGCTTTTCTAATTCCTCACTGTCCAATACAGCCAAAACTTGGTCTTTCTCAACTATATCTCCTTCCTTTACCCTAATATCGATTATTTCGTAATTTAAAGGAGATACAACTTCTGCTTTTTCAATTCCTTCCAAGGGTGATTTTACAGAAATAATATGCTCCAATGTTTTTCTCTCTAATTTTGAAACATTTGCCATAACCGCAGGTGCTTCGTTACCCTTGTTAATAAAAGAAAAAACAATTGCAGCTCCCGCTAAAATGACGATAAAAACAATTATTTTCTTGTGTGTGAATATTTTTTTCATCTTTCCTCCCGAAAAAGAACGCACAAAACATATCTCGCGCTCACTATTAGTTATTTAACATATCTATTTTATTTCCTTAAGATTATAATAAGATTAATAAAACGTTAATACTTTATTAATTTATAAAGTCCTTGCTGTAATCTCTGCCATATGTCAAAAATAAAAGTTCTTCGCTGCAGTCATCATCCGCATGGAAGTTTGTTCCTTAAACCAGAATTTTTTTGCAGTACGCATTCACATTTTCTTCTCCTAAGAATTCAAGCAACTCATACGGTTCATCAATTAAATATTCTGCACCGTGCTTTTCAAGAAATTTTTTGTCCCGGAATCCCCAACAAACGGAAACACATACTATCCCTGCATTCTTTGCGGTATCAATATCAACTTCCGAATCTCCCACATAAACGGAATTTCCAATGTTTGATTTTAATTCCTTCATTGCATTAAAAACCATAGAGGGTGCAGGTTTTCTCTTCACATCCTTTGACTCCCCTATTGCTGTTTTAATATAATCGGAAAAATATATTTTATTTAATTCCTTTATATTATCGTCATTTTTATTGGATACAATTGCAATTTTATAATTCTTTTGTGTAAGCTCTTCCAACAGCCCCATTATACCTTCATAAGGCGAAGTTTTATTGTTGTTGTTTTCCAAATAATAATGTATATATTCTTTGAGGCACTTTTCAAAATCAGGATTATTGCGCCCTTTCGGCAAAGCCTGCTCCATAAGCCTTTCAGAGCCGTTTCCAACATAGTTTCTTATCTGACTGTATGTTTTTTCGGGATATCCGTATTTTTTTAAAATATAATTTACACAATCCGCAATATCTTCAATAGTGTTAAGCAATGTTCCGTCCATATCAAAAATTATTGTGTCATATTTTCTCATGTTACCACTTCCTTATTATTCTTAACATCTCTCAGCAGTCTATTCCGTCCCTTGACAATACTCCCTGACTGTAATAATGCTTTATCTCTCTCATTTCTGTTACTAAATCCGCCATTTCAATAAGTTCCTGGGGAGCATACCGTCCTGTCAGGACAACCTCCGTATTAAATGCTTTGTTTTTCAATATATTGATAACATCATCCACCCCAAAAAGCCTATAATGCAGTGCAATGTTGATTTCATCAAGTATAATCAGGTCGTACTCACCGCTCGACAGCAGTTTTCCGCATTCCTTCAAGCCTTTTTTAGCCGCTTGCTTATCTTCCTCTCCGGGCTCTTTATAAATGAAACATCCCCTTCCAAGCTGCTTTATTTTAATATTGCATAAATAGTCTGTGATCTTTGTTTCATTATACCTCATATCCTTAACAAACTGGCTAATAAAAACCTTTTTCCCGGATAGGGCTGCCCTTAAAGCAAGCCCAAAGGCCGCAGTTGTTTTGCCCTTTCCGTTCCCTGTATAAATGTGTATATATCCTTTTTCCATAGCTATTCTCCTATAAATTCAGCTCCTTCAAAAGCTTTGTTCATGGATGTGCTTCCCCCGTATTGCTGCATCCTGTAAGCACCATTATAGCACAAAGTGCCAAAGAAACCATTCTTTTTATCTTATTTAATTTCATATTATCCTCCGAATTTTTTTATATTTTTATTTGTTCTTGATGAATAAAGAGTTTGGTGTTATAATTTTAACGAAAACATTAATAAAATATTATATCATTAAGGAGGAATTTATGTTAAAAAACAAAGTATGTGTTATTACGGGAGCAGCAAGCGGCATAGGTCTTGCCATAGCCGAATCTTTTTCAAAAGATGGTGCATTGTTAATAATGGCTGATATCAATGAGGAAAAATTAAAGGAAGAAGCCGAAAGATTAGGGGGCTCTTATTTAAAAACTGACCTGAGCAAGGAAGAAGATTGTGAAGCAATTATTAATTTTGCCGTAGAGAAATATTCGACAGTTCATGTGTTAGTTAATGTTGCAGGTATTCAAAATGTAGCACCTATTGAAGATTTCCCCGTAAGTAAGTGGAAGCTGATAATTGACTTAATGCTGACCGCCCCCTTTATATTAACAAAATATGCTTTCCCCTATATGAAGAAACAGGAATGGGGAAGAATTATTAACTTAAATTCAGCTCACGGCATAAGAGCATCCGAATTCAAATCTGCTTATGTTTCGGCAAAGCATGGTCTCAGCGGCTTAACTAAAGTTACTGCATTGGAAGGAGCTCCATATGGAATTACATGCAACTCAATTTGTCCGGGCTATGTAAAAACTCCGTTGGTTGAAAAGCAAATCGCTGATCAGGCAAAGGCTCATGGGATATCGGAAGACAAGGTTGTAACCGATGTAATGTTGAAAAAGCAAGCATTGAAGAAGCTTATAGACCCAAGTGATATTGGCGAATTAGCAAAATATTTATGCTCAGACGCCGCTCAATGCATGTCCGGCACATGCGTATCAATAGACGGAGCTTGGTCTGCACAATAAAGTAAATATTTTCAAATTTTTAAAGACCGTCTGTGCCTATGCCTGACGGTCTTTAACATAAATCCTTATTTACCTATGAATAGCTTTTTTCAAGGCTTAATAGCAATAACTAAAAATATGATACTTAATACAGGCAGTACTACCCACCATACTTTTTGAATGAAAATATAAAAATCTGTGGGTTCCGGGTCTTTTACATCTATGAAATGTGAAATATTAAAGAAGAATAAAGGATATTTAACATCTATTGCAACAATAAACAATATCAATAATGCCGCTGCCATTATTCCCGCATCTCCTCTTATTCTTTCTGTTTCATAAGTGGCAAATTCCATAACATTTACCAATGGCAATTCGTAAATCTTACCGTCAATCAATACATCATAACGATAATCATAATTGTTTTGAAGTATTATATCTGCATTTTCCCCAAACAAATATGGACTTCCCTTAATATAAATTCCTTCAAATAATATATTTCCTTCTTTATCCGTAATACTTTTTATACCCTCATCCGAATTATACTGATTTTTAAAATTTATTATAAAATGTTTTTTATTATCCTTTGGAAAACTATATATTACTTCTGCTTTATCATAAGTATTGCTTGCCCGTTTAACGGTTACTTTAATTTCACCCTGCTTGTTTTTGCCTATGTAGGAGATTTCATCCTTTGCGGCTTCCTTTTCAAGAAAGACATCATTAAAATAAGCACCCCTTGTAAAAAACATCTTAAAATAAAGAACCGCTAATACAACAAGAATTATCAAAGCAATAAAAATTTTTCTATTTTCAGTCAGTTGTTTAAATTTATTTATAATCAAGAGCTCCTCCATATAAATTCCCGGTATAGGCTTCGCTATTTGAAAATGTCCTGCTACAGCCCCGTTTTTGCCAAAATATTGCTGATTATCATTAATAAAACACCTATGATGGTCATAAAGACCATAAATCCCAGGCTGCTGTCTCTCAGCTTCATACTTTCTCTTGCACTGTCTGCCATTGATTGGGAGGAAGCACTTACGGAACGAATATAATAATGATTGCCCGTGCCCTTCATATTTCCCGATACAGATAAAAAACCTATAATAAAAGAAACCATAGCTGCATAGAAGAATACGACGGATGTCACAAATTCAAAAACTCTTGATACTATAAGCGATATTGCACTTATAACAGCCAATACTATCAATACAATTTTAATATACTTCAGGATACCTGCGAGAATTTCTTTCATTTAACACCTCCATAATTAATCTTCTATAATCTTCTATGATTTAAATTTTGATTCATCGCTGCTGTTGTCCCGTTCCTTGTGTCACACTAAAACAAATTTTTTTAATTCTTCCACTGCTGAAAAATAATAATCCGAGTTGATTTTCATATAATTTTCTATTTCGGGAACTGCATGAGACCAGCCTGCCGCCGCAAATTCCACATTGCAGCTTCTCGCCATGTCAAGCCCCGGTTTTGAATCATCAACTACTAATACATCAGTATTATCTAAGTTAAACTTTTTCATAATTTCAACAATCGGATACGGATTTGGCTTTCTATGATGTTCATCAAGCTCCCACCCGAATATCATATCGGGGCGCAAGCCGCAGTGCAAAGAATAATCCCTTATGATTTGTTCACTTTCAGAATGAGACACAACACATATGATGCCCCCTGATTTCTTATATTCAATTATTAATTCGGGAAATCCGGTATAAAAATCCGGAGAATTTTCATTGGTATAAGCCTTCCATATCCTATATTGATATTGCTGCTCTTTCTCATTAAATTTCATTATATCTTTGCAAAGCCGGGAAAAACCCGGATTGAAACAATATGTAACAAAATCCGTGAGACTTATGTCAATTTCGGGTCTTAATAACTTTAACGCCTCCACAAAGGAAGGATAGTGTATGTCAGGTGTGCTTTTTACGGCAGTATCATCATGATCTAATATTAAGCATTTGTATTTCATTATGCCAAACCCTCGCTGTCCCGAAATATGGCTCTCAGTATTGCCGCAAAATATAAATTAACAGCTAATAAATAGATTATTGATGCTGTGACAAAGTATTCATTTGAGGAATTAAGGGATACCGAAATAAGAAGCAAGCCTATTATCGTAAGTATCGTGTATTTTTTTTGCTTATTAATCAATATATTAGCTTCATCCTCCATTTCTCTGTGAAAATATAGGTCTATAAAGCCTGAAATAATTTTAAATGCCATAATCAAAATAACTGCGCTTATAACAATTGACAGTATAAATTGAATAATCATATAAGCAGGATGCTCATACAACCCCACACCTATAACATTGGTTGATATTGCATATTCTGCAAAACCCATAATTAATGAATAGCCCATTAAAAAATTAGCCAAGGTGTTTGCAATTTTAAAATTATCATTTTTGAATTCCGAATAAAGTGTATATATCCCTGAACCCATAATAAAATATCCTATAAAATCGGGCAAAATGTTTATACTGCCTATGTTAATATCAAAAATAGTTATTAAAAATCCCCAGAATACTTTTTTATAACCCTTTTCCATCATCTCACCCCTATTTCCTTAAGGTATTGAATTATTCCCCTTTCCTTGCCGAATACTTCCTGCGGATAATAATTTAAATTCATAATTCTTTTAATTCCCTTATTTCCTTGGGAATCTGCTGTTGAAATTCTTCCGTGAATATCATATACGTTATATATTTTGTCATCTCCCGGTTCAAATTTAAATTGGCTTTCAAAGCGAAAAGTTTCATCGGCAGATACACTGATGGGATAATTCAAACTTCTTACATCCTCGCCATCCATCTTTAAGTCGAAAATACCTTTCAATTCATCATCTAAATCCGATTTTATACTTTCGATAATTATATTGTCAGAAGGTTCGAACCCTTCGGCAGATGTATTGTCGCTTGAACTTTTAGTAAATACAGAATCCAACATATTTGATTTCTTTACATTTTTATGCAGAATAATTTTCCCTATATTTGTTTCCTGTATATCTCCATTGCTGTAATGCACAACAGCTTTATCCAATACAACTCTTTCTTCGCTTTCATTTTCATCTTCACCAAGTACATGAATCAGTAAGGATAATTCATTATAGCTGTAATGTGTGAATTTTCGGGAGTGAAAATACCCGCTTCCATTGATGTTTATGAAATAGTCCAATTCTATATATGCAAAATCATCGGGCAGTTGGGGAAATTCTATCCTTTGAATTCTTTTATTATCACTTGAATTTGTTATGAAATGCAGATTCATCCGCATATCATCATAAATAACAAAATCGTAATAATGCCTTAAAAATACAGGTTCATCCAAAAAAAATTGTACATAAAAAATTATGCTTATAATTAAACACAGCAAAACACTAATTAAACCATATTTCAAAATTGAATTATTTTTTGAATAATGCATATTTCCCCCTTTCAAATGTTACTATTCCAAGTCCACTAAGTCTGTCATCCTGAGCGTAGGGTCGGATCTCATCTTTTAAAAAATGAGATTCCCCACTAACGTTCGGAATGACGCTGTCTAAGCAATTTGCTCGGCAAACTGAATCTTAACGCCATTTGGATCCTGTATTATAAAATATTTAATATTTGGATTAGGCTGAACGGGACCGGTTGTTATTTTAATCCCTTTATCCTTAATAAAATCAAGTATTTCATCCAAGGATTCAACCTTGAAGCCTAAGGTAACACGATTTCCTGAATTTAGATTTTTGATATTTTCGTTGCATATAAGTTCAATTTTCGTTTCGCCTTCACCTAAAAATGATATTTCCATTCCCTGTCCTGACTTAAACCTGTCCGCCAATTTAAGTCCTGTTATATTTTCGTAAAAGTCTAATGATTCTTCCATGTTGTCAACTAATATTGTAGTCCATAAAAATTTCATAATTCCCTCCGATTTATTTATACTTTATTATATTTTATCATAATACTTTATTAATTTCATTATATTTTCCTTCTACTCTTAGGATGGACTGTTTATTTTTTCAGGTATAATCCTCCAGCTTATTATGATTGCCGTCAACAGAACTGCCGTATAAATCCAGATTCCAAGAGCAACAGACCGGGAGAAAAAATGCAGAGCTGCAAGCACAGCCACAATCCCAAAATAAAGCAGGAATCTCCAAAAGCTGTCTTTTCGATTAGATTCATCAATAGGCATTGAAAAGGGTACCGATAAATACATTTTACCTATAAAAGGCATAATCGCAATACCTGCCATTAACAAGATTATAATGTCCACAGCAAATCTAAATTTAAAAATTATTGTGTATATAACTCCGTTTAAAATAATGAGAGGAATAAAAAACTTGTACGCCATTGAGCGCATCAATCCTCTGTATACATTTCCCATACTATTAAATCCCGAGGATGCAAAGATGTATGAGCCCTTCCATGCGGATGAATAATTCACCAAATTATAGATACTCGGAAATATAATCAAATTATAATATAAATACAAATATTCATATCCCCCGGCCTCAAACCGCTGCCCCCTCACTCCCATGTTAAATATCATGAGTACTGGAAGAAGTATTCCCATAGACAATGCAGGATATATTTTCAATTTAAGACTTCTGTCACTTCTGAACATGGCATTTGAAAAATGAAATGATTGCTTAGAAACTTCATTTCTGTTTATAATGACACCAACTAACCTTTCAATTCTATGCTTTGCAGGTCTTTCCTTCCCTTCTCCCTCAAGCTTAAGAAGAAGCCTCTCCATTTTTTTGCTTAGGGATAAATAATAAGCAAAGCTTGCAGTAGGTACTATAATTATCAGGGCTGTGAAAACATATAAATATGATTCACCTCCGTGAAATATAATTTCAAAGGGAGCTCCAAACCACAAAATCGGGTTAAAATAATGAGTTGTTTTAAAAGTATATCCCGTATTCTGAAGTGACGTAAAATCTATCATTCTTACGGCAATCTGATAACCTATGCTAACTAATATCGTAAGAAAAATTTGAATTAAGTTTATAATATTTCTAAGCAATTCTCCGTCGAAAAACCTCAGCACCAACAAATATATAAATGCCGTTAATAAAAAAATCATTAAATCCATCATCAATATTTCAAACAAGAAGATGGGTATTGCCAAGGGACCGCTGCTCATTGTCATTGCTATTAGTGAAGGACCTGCTATAAAGGCATTGAGTCTGAACATATAAATCAATATATGCAGTACCTTGGACAAGGACACTGTCCTGCTGTCCACGGGTTTTGTAAGCAATATATTTTTATCCTTTGTATCCAGCAGCACAAAAGAAAAGTCAGAAATCAAATACATTGTAGTCATAAAGAAAAATGCTCCGGAAAAGTACATCATCCGTATCATTTGGTTCTTTATAAAATAAATGAAAAATGCCAAAAATACACCGAAAATCAAGTGTAATAAATACCCTTTAAATACGGAAGTCTGCTCCTCATCCTTCTTTCTGTTATTTGTATTTACGGCAGGAGCTCTTCTTATGTCCAATGTCAGTTTAGTCTTTAAAATTACTCGAAGGAGCTCATAATTAATTCCGAAGGTTTTAAATATATTTTTAAAAGAATCAAGTATTCTTATAGATAAAAATTCATCCATGCCTAATCTCCCGTTCAATTCATAAAAGCATCAGTAAATTTTCTCGCCAATGCTTCATGGTCGTGAAATCCCGTTACATCGTTAAATATGGATTCCAATGAAGTATCCGACTGCTTGCTCATTACATCAGCCATCGTTCCGTCAATTACAATCTTACCTTCATTTATCAATAATATTCTGTCGCTTAGCTTCTCCACAACCTCCAAAATATGAGATGAATAAAATATTGTTTTTCCTTCTTCTTTAAGATTTTTCATTATTTCCTTGAAAACCAGCACGCTGTTGGCATCTATTCCGCCCAAGGGCTCATCTAAAAATAATATGTCGGGATTGTGAAGCATTCCTGTTATAATTGACAGCTTCTGTCTCATTCCTTTGGAAAATGTATGAATCCTGCCATAAATTGCTTCATCTATGCCAAAAACACCCATCATTTCCCTGCCCTTTGCCACTGACTTTTCTTCTTTTATACCATACAGCATTCCTATGAAGCTTAAATATTCATATGCCGTTAAATTATCATACATATCCGAAGCTTCAGGCACATAGCCTATTCTTCTTTTATACTCGTATTGCCCCTTTATATTTTCACCGAAAACCAGTACATTACCTTGGTAATCATCAATCAGCCCTAAAATCAATTTGATTGTGGTACTTTTACCAGCGCCGTTTGAGCCTATATAGCCTATTATTTCACCGCTGTTCACACTGAAATTTATATCCTTTAAAACTTCCTTGGTTCCGAAACTCTTACTTACATGCTCCAATCTTAAAACTTCAGACATAATAGCTCCTTTTTTCCTTGTTATTTATAATGACGAAATATTTTTCAGTTTTGTTCAAAAATAAATACCATAATTTATTATAGCACAAAAAAGCATGCGGTATATACATATACCTCATGCTTTTTTGTTTAGTTTTTTATCACTCGATGTCAATTTTTGAGGATTTGTCCGGTTTGATTTCTTTGGGAACATTTATGCTTAATACTCCATTTTCAAGCTTTGCTTTAATTCCGTCAGATTTTGCATCATCCAAATATAAGCTTCTGCTCATTGAGCTGTATCGTCTTTCCTTATGAACGTAGTTTTTATTTTCTTCATTGATGTTTTCTTCTCTTTTTACTGAAATATTCAGTCTTCCTTCGTTCATCTCTATATTGACTTCATCCCTGTCAACTCCGGGAAGTTCAGCTTCAATTAAGTATTGTTCGTCATTTTCCTGTACGTCAATTTTAAAGGTGTCTCTTGCAAAATTGCTTCTTGATGGCAAGCTATCGTTAAAAAAGTCATCAAGCATGTTGTAAAAGTCCCTAAAATCTCCGAAACCTCTGTCAACCAAACCTCTGTTCCTTCTGTTATATGGTACTAATCCAGCCATGTTCATCACTCCTTTATCTTTTTTGTTAGCACTCTCATTTGGTGAGTGCTAATTACATATATAATATAACACCGTACTTTTTAATTGTCAACTCCTTTTAGAAAGTTTTTTTAATATTTTTATAAAATTATTTTCTATTTTTACTATTTATTTTAGTATAGCCTACTATTAGTCGAACAGACATTGTTGTTTATTCATATTTACCCATTGTCATTTCATCGATTAACCAGTCGTTTCCTACCTTTCTTACAATCAGTTCAACAGTCCTTTCGGCAGCAGCTCCTCCGCCTTGTACCTCCGTGCTTGTAACTTCGATTATTTTGCCTTTCACGACATATTCACCGTCGGATAATCTTTCAATTTCACTGACTTCAATGCGTTCAGGCCATGGACTTGATGAAATCCTTCCGGGAGCAATACGCGGATTATTAATCCATTTACCCAAGAGCTCTTCAGTTACATATGAGCTGTAATTATCTTCTATAGCCTTAATAACTTCACCTCTCGGCGCTAAAAGTGACACATTTTTTAAAGTTCCTCCAAATTCCTCCACCAATTTTATTACATCATTGTTTTCTTCATTAATACTATTATCCCCGGTATTGGAAGAAATAATAAATAAAGCAATCAAAACAACTATGACCGCAACAATAATATAAAGATAGTTTTTTCTTATATACATAAATACCCCCCTTATTTATGTTATACATAAGTTATAAAAACATTCCTGTTTTTCTTAGACAACATTTTCATTAAGAGGTTGTTTTTTTGAGATAATTTTATTTTCTATTATTATACATATTATTATTACTGCCGCACCAATAATTCCTTCCGTGCTAAGCTTCTCCTTAAGAAGCAAATAAGAAATAATTGCGGTTAAAATAGGCTGCGTGCATTGAAGCATTGAAACAGTTGATGCGGATATATATTTTAAAGCTGAATTTTGCAGCATATAGGCAATATTGGTGCAAAATATTGCAAGATACAGTACGACTGCCCAGGCAGGAAGGGTCATCTGTTTTAAAACACCCATATTTTCAAATATTAATGCGCAGGGAAAACTTATCAATGCTGTGATACCTGCCTGTGCTGCAGATACCACAACAGCATCGAGCTCCTTCAAAGATTCTTCCCCAAATACTAATGCCCCTGAAATGGATATAGCCGTTATTAATGCAGTTATCTCTCCTTTGCCAAAGACAAAACTGCTTCCGTCATAGCAGAGGAGGTATAATCCAATAACCACTGCAATTTGAACCGGAATATGTATAAGCTTATATTTAACTCTATATGCTATCAATGCAAGGATTGGCGCAAATATTACGGGAAGACTCATGAGAAACCCGACATTTGTTGCAGATGTCCAGTTCAGCGCAAGATTACACGATATGTAAGCTACAGCCATACAAATGCTCGCAGGCAAATACACCTTGGGATTTACATATTTTAAGGTTTCTATAATATGCCTGCCGAAAAAAATCATAAAAACAGCAAATGCAATTGTAAACCGAATTGAAAGACACCAAAAAGGAGTAATACTTTCAAAAGCAATTTTAGTCAGCGGATTGCCAAATCCGTAAATTACACTTTGAAACAAAATTAAACCCATACAGTATTTTAGGGAACGGCATGTTGCGTAAACCGGATTCCCCATCTCCTTTCACCATATTGGAAACGTTTTGCTTAATTATATAATAAAAATCCAAATTATACAACAACATTAGGGACTGACCTTTCATGATTAATCCCTAACGCATTTCATTAACTTATTTTGGAATTTTAAGGTCCGTCCCCGGAGTTCCCCGGAGTTCCTACTTTGATTTAAGCTTAGCGCCTGTGTAATAAAGAGGGTCTCTCGGTGTTGAGTATGGAGGAGAATATGACAAATCCAGGTGCATCAAGTCTTCCGCTTTTGCCTTCAATGTTATAGCGGCAACCATTACATCAAGCCTCCTGTCGGTCCCTTCATAACCGATTAGTTGCGCACCCAACAGCCTGCCTGATTCCTTTTCTGCAACAGCCTTGATTATAATGGGCTTTCCTCCCATATATTCGGGCTTATTCGGTCTCTTATCAATTGAAGACACCACATTGTATCCTGATTTTACCGCTTCTTCCTCGGACAAGCCGGTCATACCAACCGTAATATCGAAAACCCTGAAAACGCCTGTTCCGAGTATCCCTTTGAATTCTTCGTTAATTCCGGATATATTGCTTCCCGCAATTGTGCCGGTCTTGTTTGCCGTAGAGCCTAAGGGTCTGTAAACAGGCTTGTTGTCTACAGCATTATACACTTCAATACAATCGCCGCAGCTGTAAACATCTTCTATATTTGTCCTCATATGCTTATCGACCTTAATTGCACCGGTTACGCCAAGCTCAACTCCCATACTTTTTGCAAGAGCTGTATTTGGTTTTATCCCTGTAGCAAGAAGAACCATATCTGCTTTGATTATAGTTCCTCCGCTTATGACAACTCCTTGGTTGTTAATTTCCAAAGTCTTTGTGTTTGAATAAACATTAACACCCTTTTCCCGCAAATACTCTTCAATAAATACGGACATATCCTGGTCGATTCCCTTTGCAATTTTAGACCTTGCAATAATGGAAACATCCATTCCAAGGTGCTTAAAGCTTTCACACATCTCAAGTCCTATAAATCCGCTGCCTATAATAACAGCTGATTTTGGTCTCTCTGTCTCTATAAAATTCTTAATTTCATTCATATGGTGAATATTTCTCAGCAGAAACACATTTCCCCTGTCAGATCCTTTTAAATCGGGAGGCATTACGGAAAAAGCTCCTGTTGAAATTACAAGCTTATCATAGCAATCTTCAAAAATATTGCCTGTTAATAAATTTTTCACCTTTAATGTTTTATTCTCCGGATCTACAGACAATACCTCATGCTCAATATTAATATCAATATTGTGTTTTTCTTTAAAGAATTTTGCATCTCTCGGTACAACACTTGAAAAATCATTTACTTCATTGCTTATATAAAAAGGTATTCCACAACCTGCATATGAAATGTATCTGTCTTTCTCATAAATGATTATTTCCGCTTCCTTATTATTTCTTCTGATTTCAGTAGCAGCCGAGGTTCCTGCCGCCACAGCCCCTATAATAACAATTCTCATATTACCTCCTTGAATTTTTATAATTGTCATCGTCATGAATAACAGAAATAAAAATCTCTTTTTATTTATATTATAATAAATATATATCCATAATTAAGAGGGCCAAACATTGCTTTTTACCAAATCTCGTCAACCAAAATTATTTTTTGGTTGACAATCGCCCGTATAATTATTATACTTTTCTTTGAGGTGAAATTATGTCAGTAAAAAATGATGTATTACATATTTTAGAATCCAATAGAGGCATAAATATTTCCGGACAGGAATTGGCAGATACGCTGAAAGTGTCAAGGACTGCTGTTTGGAAGGCAATATCTTTTTTAAAGGATGAAGGGCATATAATTAAATCAGCATCCAGCACAGGATATTCTCTGTCATCTTCTTCGGATATTCTGTCCTCTGAAGGTATCAGACTGTATTTAAATGAAGAGTTTAAAAAAATTCCCATTGACGTCTATAAAACCATAGAATCAACAAACTCGGAAGCCAAGTTGGCTGCCCTGCAGGGTGCCGGGCACGGAACAACAATTGTTGCGGAAGAACAAACAAAAGGAAGAGGGAGATTTGGCAGAGACTTTTACTCACCGTCTGATTCAGGCATTTATATGAGTATTATTTTAAAACCGGATTTAAATATGGAAAATTCCGTATTGGTAACAACCGCAGCGGCGGTGGCAGTATGTCGGGCAATTGAAAAGTTTACCGATGACTTGCCCATGATTAAATGGGTTAATGATATATTTATCGGAAACAGAAAGGTATGCGGAATACTTACGGAAGCGGTGACAAATTTCGAAAGCGGTGTGATGGATAGTGTGGTTGTTGGAATAGGCATAAACGTAAAAACAAGGAAGGAAGATTTCCCTTTGGAATTGCAGGATACGGCGGGAGCCATATTTAACGGAAATGATGATTTTATAAGAAATCAGTTGACTGCGGAAATTATCAATAATATTTTAGCAATATGCAAAAGCATGAAAAGCAGGAATTTTATGCAGATATACAAACAGCGTTCCATTATATTGGGAGAAAATATATTATATAAAAAGGACAATATCTGGCATGAAGGTTATGCTTTGGATATTGACGATTGCGGCGGGTTGGTTGTTTATACGGGCGAAGGTCAAAAAATAACCTTAAATTCCGGAGAAGTTTCAATCAGAAAGAAATGAGGTAGTTTATGTACAGGGAGCAATCATTAAGAGTAAGAGATATGGCACAAACGGGAATTTTCACCGCATTGACTGCAATAGGTGCCTTCATAAGCATACCCATAGGGCCTGTACCAATCACCCTTCAGTCCTTTTTTGTACTATTATCCGGATTTATTTTAGGCTCGAAAAAAGCAATGTATTCTCAAATAACATATCTTCTTTTGGGTCTCATTGGTTTTCCCATATTTGCCGGTTTCACGGGAGGATTACAATCTTTATTTAAGCCAAGCTTCGGTTTTATAATAGGTTATATTGCAGCAGCTTATGCTGTCGGCAAGTTAACGGAAGCTAAGCCTGCCTCACTAATAGGTTTATGGACTGCTGTTTTAACAGGAACAATAATAATATACGCCTTCGGCCTTCCCTATATGTACTATGTTTTAAACATAATGCTTAGCAGCAATTTAAGCCTGTTGAGAATTCTGCAATTAGGCATGCTCTCATTCATACCCGGTGATATTTTAAAATCGGTAATAACAGTATTCTTGGCGAAAAGACTAAAAGGAACATTGGGAACGCTGGGAACGCTGGGAACGCTGGGGACGGACCTTTGAGTTCCAAAGATAAGTACCTCTAATTTTATTTCCGGAATTTCAAGGTCCGTCCCCGGAGTTCCCCCCGGAGTTCCTGGAGTTCCCCCTTATTTTGGAATGTGTATTGCATTGTTGTGGACTGCGTGAGCTGCCTCGTGAAGAGATTCCGCAACCGTGGGATGGGCATGAATTGTTGACGTAATTTCGTCAATCGTTGCTTCAAGTCTCACAGCAAGCGCTCCTTCCGCAATAAGCTCCGTTGCGCCGGGTCCTGCTATGTGAAGTCCCAATACTTCTCCCGTTGCACCGTCAGTTACGTATTTTACCAAGCCTTCCTGCTCAGCCTCAATCATTGCCTTGCCGTTTATCTGCATCGGAAATACACCTGTTTTTACACCATATCCCTTTTGTATTGCCTGTTCTTCGGTTAAACCCACCCCAGCCAATTCAGGCTTTGTGTAAACACAGTAAGGAATTGTTTTAAAATCAATTGAGGGTTTTTTATTCATAATTGATTCAACTGCCACTATTCCTTCCGCGGATGCCACATGAGCTAACATTATACCCGCTATCGCATCTCCTATGGCGTAAATATTGGGGATATTTGTCTGCATGTTTTTATTTACGACTACCGCTCCCCTGTTTGTTTCCACACGAATATTTTCCAAAGCAAGATTGTCCGTAACCGGCTTTCTCCCTATGGACAACAGTACCTTTTCCGCAGCAAAGGATTTTTCTCCGTCATCGGATACGGTATTTACCCTTAAGCCCTCTTCCGATTCCGAAATTGAAACAACCTTGGTATTAGTATATATCTCTATACCCTTTTTCTTAAATCTATCCTTTAATGGGGCAACAATATCCTGATCCATATTTGCCACTATATTCGGAAGCATTTCAATTATTGTTACCTTGCAGCCCAACGTTCCGTATACCGCCGCAAACTCGGCACCGATTACACCTCCACCTATTATAACCATGGAGCTTGGGATTTTATCAAGTGACAATGCTTCATCGCTGGTTATGACTCCGGGGAGATTAACTCCGGGTATGGGGATTATAACAGGCTTCGAGCCTGTTGCAATTACTGCATAATCAAAATCAACAATCGTTTGTGTACCGTCGTCGGCTTTAACCATTATTGTATTTTTGTCGATAAAGCTTCCTTCACCCATTATTTTTGTAATTTTATTGTTTTTCAGCAAGTTGTCAACTCCGGCAACCAATTTTCTCACAATTATTGTTTTTCTTTTCTGTAATTTGTCCCAATCTAATTCCGCCCCGGTAACCATAATGCCATAGTCCTTTAAGCTTTTATTTACATTTTCAAATTCTCCTGCCGCATGCAGCAATACTTTCGTGGGTATGCACCCCTTATTGAGGCAGGTTCCTCCTATATGCTCCTTTTCAATCAGTGTTACTTCAGCATTCAGCTGAGCTCCCCTTATGGCGGCAACATAGCCGCCGGGTCCTCCGCCTATAATCGCTATTTTCATTTTTCCTCCTAACATTTCTTGCGGCAAATTACAGCAAAAGCAGCCCCGGCTTTTCCATATATTCTTTTAATTTTGACATGAATTCCGCCGCAACCGCTCCGTCAACCACTCTGTGGTCTGCCGTGAGACTTAAATTCATCATTGGCTTTATTACAAGTTCTCCGTTGACTGCAACAGGCTCCTGAATAATTGCATTAACGCCTAATATTGCAACCTCAGGCTGATTTATTATGGGAGTAAATGATTCGATTCCGAACATACCTAAATTACTTACGGTAAATGTTCCTCCGGTAAGCTCGTCCTGGGTTAATCTGTTTGTTCTTGCTCTTTCCCCCAAGTCTTTAATCTCCTTGGATATATCCTTTAAGCCCTTCGCATTTGAAAACTTCACAACCGGAACCAAAAGTCCTGCGGGAACAGCAACCGCAACTCCCATATTTACATAATTTCTTGTAATAATTTCATTGCCGTCAACCGTACTGTTCAGCAAGGGATAATTCAGCAATACCATGGAAACAATCTTAACCAAAATATCCGTATAAGACACCTTTATATTGTCCTTAAGGTCATCCCTCAGCTGCTTCATAGCAGTTGTGTCAACCTTGATATTGAATGATACGGAAGGAGAAGTCTGAACGCTTTCAAGCATTCTTTTGGCAATAACCTTTCTCATGGTTGACATTGGTTTTCTGTACTCCTGAGGGTCTGCATATTTTGCTAAGTTTTCATCCAATTTATACTTGACAACATCTTCCTTCATTATGCGTGTGTCCTTATGTATTTCGTCCGTGTCAACATTTAACTGCTCAGCTACAACCGAAGCTGTGGGTGATATTTTAGTCTTTGGTTTTTCCGCGAATTGCTTAATATCGTCCTCCGTTATTGCACCGGCAGGACCTGTCCCGGTCACCAAGCTGTAATCAACATTTAAATCCTTAGCTGTTTTCTTTGCCCTCGGGGAAATTTTTATCCTGTCTCCTTCCTTGGTAGCCGCAGGCACCGCTTCTGCCTTCGGTTCTTCTTTTATTTCAGGTACCGCTTCTTCAGCCTTTCCCCCTGCCTGCTTCAACAATTCCGATATATCCTCGTCAGCAGTGCCTATAACAGCAACAGGCACGAGAATTTTTACCGTTTCTTCACTAACCAATATTTTTCTTAAAACACCTGATGATTTTGCTTCAACTTCATTTGTTAATTTATCTGTTTCCACGTCAAACAGAACATCACCTTTATTGACAGTATCTCCCTCTTGCTTTCTCCAGTTTGTCAAAAGACCTTCCGTCATTGTAAGCCCCATTTTGGGCATTAATACAAATTCAGCCATTTATACCTCCTTATGATATAACATAAATCTTAATCTGTAAAGAATCCATTTAACTGTGCAGTTTCCAAAGCTTTTATAACATCTACATGGTACGGTCCCGTACGTCTTATTCTAAAAACAAATTCTTGTCCCTTTGAAAACTCAACTTCCCTCTCTCCGTCAAGAGCTATTGTTCCCTTATTCTCTGCCACAAACTCATAATCGTCATTTAGTCCTAAAATCAAGGGCTCGCCCACAGATATATGCTCCACCACTCCTGCGGCAATAGGCGCCTTAATTTTATCTATGCTTAAATTTATATCAACACAGGCTCCGAAGTCATCCTCGGGATAAATTATTTTTTTGCATCCTACCAATGACGAAAAACCAATAGATGCAGGGTGTCCTCTCGTTACAAATATTTTTTCAATGGTGTTCATATCCCATATTGCTTTTGAGCCTATAAATACATCCTTTGATATTACAGCATCAATAAGCGCTATATCAATAAGCTTTTCATCCCTGTATATTTCAATCCGCTTGTCCTTAGCTATAAATTTATTTTCATCAAAGCGTCCTGAAGCTGCAGCTGCAGCTGCCATGCCCGCAATGGTTCCTTCAAGCATAATGGGATAAACATTGTTTGTTCCTGTTGAAATACTTATTATGGGAGTGTTTTTTACTGATTTTGCAACAGCCCTGTTAGTACCGTCCCCTCCAAGCGTAACAATACATTTTATTTCATCATTATTTTCCATATAATCAGCAGCCTTTACCGTATCCTCCATACCGTCAAAGCGCATTATATTAATTACATTAATTTCACATTTAAGCTCATTGCAGCTGTTCAGCTTATCTTCAACCCTGTATCCCATATTGTATGAATCAGGCATTATAAAGACTTTTTCAACTCCCAAAGCCTGAGCACCCAAAACAATTCTTTCAACTATATTGATTTTTTCATTATTATCGATTACCGTAGCATGAGATACAAGCCTTCTGATATCCTTTCCTGAAGCGGGATTTGCTATTATTCCGATAGAAGCCATTTTAACCTCCTGTAAGTATGGGCTGCTGCATTAATTATAACGTCATCCTGAGCAGCAGCGAAGGATCTCAATAACACAACAGCCTCATCTTAGTGTCTAAAACAATGATTTAACAGCCAATTCTATATCCCTGCTATTTGGTACAACGTAGCTTTCGAGGTCACCGGCAAACGGGATGGGAGTGTTCAGAGCGCCTACTCTCTTAATTGGAGCATCACATTCGTAGAAGCATTCTTCGGCTATCATTGCCGCAATTTCTCCCGTAAAGGCTCCTCTCTTACATTCTTCGCTGACCAATACAACCTTGTGGGTTTTTTCCACTGATTTAAATATAGCTTCTTTATCCAGCGGGAACAATGTCCTTATATCTATTACTTCGGCATTTATTCCTTCCTTAGCCAATGCTTCGGCTGCTGCAAGAGAATCATAAACCTGACGGCCGTATGTAATAATAGTTACATCAGTGCCTTCCTTGGCTATTCTTGCTTTCCCCAAAGGGATTGGTTTTAATTCATTTTCATCAACTTCGTTTTTCATTGCATATAATACTTTATTTTCAATAAAAACAACAGGATTCTGGTCATCGATTGACGTCATTAAAAGTCCGTACGCGTCCTGTGCATTTGAGGGATAAACAACCTTAAGTCCGGGAACATGTGCTACCCAAGCTTCAAGGGATTGCGAGTGCTGAGCCGCAGCACCTATGCCTGCTCCGGCGGGAACTCTTACAACCATGGGAAGATTAACTTTACCGCCGAACATATATCTCATTTTTGCAGCCTGGTTTACCAACTGGTCCATACCCACGGTTAAGAAGTCTATAAACATTAATTCCGCAATGGGTTTCAGACCGCATGCCGCAGAGCCTACTGCCGCTCCTACGATTACACCCTCTGAAATAGGAGTATCGCGAATTCTTTCGTCTCCGAATTCTTCCCATAATCCTGCACTGACCCCAAAGCATCCTCCGAATTTTCCAACATCCTCACCAAACAGCAGAACATTTGGGTCTTCTTTCATTTTTACACGCATTGCTTCTCTTATACCTTCGCCATATGTCATATTTTTCATCTTATTCTTCCCTCCTCAACTATATCAGAATACACATCTTTCAGAGCTGATTCTAAAGACGGAACAGGACTTTTCTCTGCAAATTCCTTTGCATCCTCGATCATTTTTTCAACTTCATTGTTTAATTTTTTGATTTCTTCTCCTGTCATTACTCCGTTATCAACAAAATATTTTTCCACCCTTGGAATAGGATCCTTCTTGAGCCATGCTTCTAATTCGCCTTCCGGTCTGTAAACCGTAGGATCTCCTTCAAAATGCCCTCTCCATCTGTATGTTTTACACTCAATCAGCGTAGGTCCTTGTCCCTTTCTTGCCCTTGCAACTGCTTCACCAACAGCCTCATATACTGCAAACACGTCATTTCCGTCAATTGTAATACCCGGCATATTATATGCGGATGCTCTTACGGAAACATCCGTAATAGCCTGATGCCTTGCCTGGCTTACCGAAATGCCGTATCCGTTGTTTTCGCACACGAAGATTACCGGCAGCTTCCATACGCTTGCTAAATTCAAAGCTTCATGGAAGGTACTTTGATTTGTGGACGCATCTCCGAAGAAGCAAACACAAACCTGATCGGTTTTCTTATATTGAATAGCCAAACCCGAGCCCACAGCAATATTATGACCGGCTCCAACTATACCGTTTGCTCCTAAAATTCCCTTCGTCGCATCCGCTATATGCATTGAACCGCCCTTACCTTTGCAATATCCATCCTCTCTTCCGAAAAGCTCCGCCATCATATTATTCAGATTTCCGCCCTTGGCAATAATATGGCCATGCCCTCTGTGGGTACTTGTTATGTAGTCATCCTGCCTTAAATTAGCGCATGCACCTGTGGCAACGGCTTCCTCGCCTATGTACAGGTGAACGAACCCCGGAATTTTTCCTTCTGCAAAAAAGTCCATTGCACTTGTTTCAAATTTACGAATCTTCAGCATTGTTGTATACATTTCTTTCAGTTGTTCATTAGTGATCTTCAAAATATTACCTCCCATCATTTTTTAATTTTTACAGATACACTTGCAACAGCTACCTCAATTGAATCATCCTTATCTCCGAAGTTTGCAAAATACAACCCTTCTGTTTTTAATCCTCCGTACACCGTACGAACACTCACCTTTCCTACAGGAAAACATTTAATAACCTCTTCTTTATCCACTTCATCCGGTCGCGTGACACCTATTGTAACGTCAATCAATACATTCTCATCAAAATTATCCTGAGAAAAACCGCAAACCTCTTCAAGTCCTATGAGACAGCTTCTGCTTATGGCGTCCTTAGCCGCTTTTACCGCTGCCCTTGTTACATCCTGTCCATGGAAGTCAATTCCCATGCCTATTTCAATAACAAACCTGTCCAACGCATCACCTCTTTACTTTTATTTATATTATACAGTGCATTTTTTATGCCAAGCCTTATGAGCATTGAATAATTTTTATTTAACATTTAAATTCCAGTGTCATATAACTTTCATCAATATAACATGCGTAAATATTATTGTATCAAAATGAGAATTTAGTATCATATTGAGAAAATTCCTATTTCAGCATAATAAAAATCTCAATTTGAGAAAATTGAGATTTTTATTATGCTAATTTTTTTATATCATTTAAATTAATTGAATACGCTTTTATTTTTCTGTAAATCGTTGCCTTACTTATATTTAAATCTTCTGCCGCTTTTAAAACATTTCCTTTATTGACACTGAGCGCCTGAATTATACTTTCTCTTTCAATATCCTTAAAACTAAGCGACTGTCCGTTATTAACGTATACTTTTCCTTCTTCTCCAAAACTTGCCTCAGAAACGGAAGCATGGGGCACAGCATTTATTAAATCTCTATCCGACATATAATAAGCTCTTTGTACAATATTTTTCAGCTCCCTCACATTTCCGTTCCATTTCTGAGCCAACAAATATTCTTCAAACTCCTCGGCAAAACTTTTTATTATATTTGATTCCTCATTGAGACTGTCGAGGAAATACTTTGCCAATTGGATTATATCACTTTTTCTTTTTCTCAAGGGCGGAATTTTCAGATTAATAACATTTAATCTGAAATAAAGGTCTTGTCTGAAGGAGCCCTTTGACACTTCATCTATCAAATCCCTGTTTGTTGCCGATATAATTCTCACATCCAAAGTCCTTTCATATGTTCCGCCTATTCGCACAACCTTATTATTATCGAGCACCCTTAAAAGCTTTGGCTGCACCTCCAACGGAATTTCCCCTATTTCATCCAAAAATATAGTTCCTCCGTTTGCCAATTCAAATTTGCCCGGTCTGCCTCCCTTAACGGCTCCCGTAAAGGAACCGCTTTCATAGCCGAATAATTCGCTTTCAAATAATTCTTTTGGAATTGCCGAGCAATTAATTGCAATAAATGGTCCGTTTTTTCTAAGGCTTTCATTGTGTATTGACTGAGCATACAGCTCCTTACCAGTGCCGCTTTCACCCTCTATTAGCACAGAACAGTTTGTTTTGGATATTTTAATGGCAGAGCTAATAAGCTGCTTCATCCTTCCGTCTACGGTAATAATGCTGTCAAAGGTATATTTGGCATTAAAGCCTGCCAATTTGCTTACTTCTTTTCTTACTTGCTTTGCCTCTTTCATAAGCATCACAACACCTGCAACGCTATCGTTGATAATTATGGGTGAAATGTGCAACGAACATTCAATCCTCCTGTTATCTATGGAAATGGTAATATCCGAAAAACTCATCCTTTGCTTGTTATTAAATACTATATTCTCAATATCTATACCGTCAAAGATTTTTTTAATATCTATATTGTAAATATCATCTTCATTCATATGGAATATTTCGAGAAGTTTATTATTTACCTTAATAACCTTTAAATCATATTCAACAACCATAATTCCTTCATCCATTGAATTCATAGTTGTATTGAGTAATTCAAAGGATTCTAAAACCATCAGCTGCTTCTCGATGCAGTTGGCGCTTGACACGGCAATGCCATATGTATGAGTTTGAACATCTTCGGCACGTCCGGACAAATCAAAACAGCCGATTATTTCTCCCCTGTTGTTGTGAATGGGAGCTGCGGAGCATGTCCATTTATGGTGATATTCACAAAAATGCTCTGCACCTATAACCTGCATGGGTTTATCTATGGCAAGACAGGTTCCTATTGCATTTGTGCCCACACTTTGCTCATCCCACTTTGACCCTTTGACAAAATTTAATATAACATGTTTTTCCTCCAAATCCTTATTGATTATCAAATCAATTATTATACCCTCCTCATCTGTCAAAACAACGCTGTAGCTTGTATTCTTAACCATTTCAAAAACGTTTTCCATGATAGGCCTTGACACTTCAATAAGTTCTTTTTTCTTAGCTATACTCTCTTCAGACTCTTCATCGGATACTTTTGTTCCTCTTCCTCCTAAATAATCCACATTCATGGCTTCACATCTGTGCCACGAATCTATAATTTCCGGTCTTATATCTTTTGACAATTCTCCCGTGTCCATGTATAGCTCCCATCTTTTCCTGTAAATATCCTGCACATTATCAACTCCTAAGATTAGTATGATAAAAGATTTCCTTTGATAGATTTTAACACATCTAAAATCGTTTTTCAATATTTGATATATAAAATATATGTTGCGTTGTGCGGAACCGTATGTTATTATATTAACGGTAATTAAATTATCAAATTTAATTTTATTCTTCGGAGGATATTATGAAAAAGAGTAAACAGTTATTGTCTGTTTTGTTAGTCATGCTAATGATTATCTTTACGGCTTGTACTCAACAGCCTGCGGAAACAGATGCACCGGGTGAAACAGAAACGCCGGAAAACGAAACAAAAGCTGAAGACGTTATCGTTGATATGGTTGTAGTTGGCGGAGGTATGGCAGGTCTTTCAACTTCCATAGAAGCAGCCCGATTGGGAGCAAATGTAATATTGCTGGAAAAATTATCTTTTGTAGGTGGTTCCAGTGCTTTGTGTGAAGGATATATCTGGTCAAGTGATGCAAAGTTTAATGAGAAGACCGGTCAGGGGTTTGATGCACAAACAATGACAGATTATTTAAATGATAATCATTTGGGACAGGGTAATTCTGAATTAGTACGTAATATAGTAAATGTCAGCGGAAAAGTTCTTGATACATATTTGGAAGAAGGTCTCCGTTTAAATACCGATGAATTTACATATGGCGGCGTTTACAACGAGAACCTGCTGATGCCTTTTACCGCTCCCCAGGATGGCGCAGGTATGATTATTGATATGAAGAAAATTGCCGAACAAAAAGGAGTTGATATTCGAGTTTCTTCTCCCGCAACTGATATTTTAACAGGCGATAACGGTGAAGTTATTGGTGTTACAGTAAAAGACGAAGATGGAACTTACAATATTTATGCAGATACCGTGGTATTAACAACCGGTGGTTTTGCTAATAATGATGAGCTCATGAAAGAATACCTTCCTACATTTGCAGATAATCGTATCCTACAAGGAACAGTCGGAGCAACAGGTGACGGACATAAAATGGCTTTAAAATTAGGAGGTTCCATAATAGGTGAAAGCATGTTGGGAACTTATGCGCTGGATGAAATGCCAACATATGAAATGCCTATAGGAGGTGCCATATACTCTGCAAGATTTGTTGTGAACAAGGAAGGGCTTCGTTTTTGCAAAGAATTTGGTAATGATGCAGATGGAGATGATTATTTCTTTGCTGTAAGTAAACAAACCGGAAATCAGGCATTTGCATTATTCGATTCCAACTCTGCCATGGCAGATGTGTTAGACGAATCATCAACTGAAGGTTTAGCGGCAAAAGCAGATACATTGGAAGAATTAGCCAAGGCTGCAGGTATTAACTATGAAGCCTTAGCAAAAGAAGTTGAAGCTTATACCAGTGACAGCATAAACGGAATTGATGACAGTAAATGGGGATTACCGAATGAAGAAATGGCACCATTAATTGAAGGGCCTTTTTATCTGGTTGAAATGAATCCATGGAGCTGTATGGGTGTAATGGCCGGAGTTAAGGTTAATAAAAACTGCCAGGTTCTTGGTGAAAATGATGAACCTATTGAAAATCTTTATGGCGCAGGCGAATTAATAATGGGAAATATCGTATACGACCGTTATCCTACATGCGGTACCGCATTAGCGGCGGGAATGTACGGCGGAGTAATAGCAGCAAATCATGCGTTGGGAAAATAGATTTTAAAAACTCCTTTTAAATAAAGGAGTTTTTTTACTATTACACGTGTTCTACTGTATGAAACAAAGGATAAATTAATTGAAGTTTTGTATTCAACAGTAAAGCTCTAAAAAATAAAATGTATTGTAATTGTTTGGAAAACAATATAAAATATAAACAGAAAATTTTTAAGGAGAGTAATATGTCTTCAATAGTATGTTTGGAACGGGCTCTTGATATTTTGACAATAATGTATGAAAACGGTGGAAAAATGGGTGTAACTGATCTTTCAAAAATTATGGATTTACACAAAAGTACCGTATATCGCACATTAAACACTTTATATCTAAAAGATTTTTTATATAAGGATCCTCAGACAAGCCTTTACTCATTAGGTCCAAGAGTATTGACCATGGGGCTGGTGGCGGCAACCAATGTGCCTTTGGCAAAGATTGCAAAGCCTCACCTTTCATACCTATCCGCTAAATATGAGGTTAATGCAACTATTTCAATTGTAGAAGGAGAAAGTATAGATAAGAAATGTATGTTTTGTTTAAGTCAATATTTAGATACAACATCCACAATACTTCTTTCAACTCCTGCACAATGTGAAGCGAATGATGCATATCGTCCTGCAATAGGATTGTGTTTAGCCGCCCATAATATAAATGACCCTCTTTCCGAGGACAATGAAAGGATAAAATCAAGCTGGTCAAAATTGATACAAAAGAGGAGGAAAAAGAATTACCCGATACAAACATATATCAAAGATATATTAGAAGTAAGAAAATTGGGATATGCTTATGAAGACGAAGATTTCTTGTCAGGACAAATAGCTGTCGCCTGTCCGATAATTAATAACGACGGAGAAGCCTTCTCCGTATTAAGTATATGTGGAGATAAAAAAAGAGTTACATCGGAATATGACATATTTCAGGTAATTGAAGAAGTCAAAGAACACGCGGCTTATATAACAGAAAACTGGAAAAGAACTTCTTAGTTTCATTTATGACATACTATCATAGTATAATAATAGGACAGCCCTTAGATATTTCCCTACTGTCCTATTTTTTATATTATTCTATGCCTCGTCTTTTACTGCTGCTTTTTCTTTCTTTCCTGATAGCAAGAAGTGAAGAATTAAACCTACCGCCAATCCCCAAGCCGCACTTTTTGCTACTATGATTGTACCCATTACGCCGGCAATACCTTTATCCATTTCTGTTTCGCACATATCCATGGCAAGTCTTGTGCAAATGTAACCTTGTACCAGCAATGTCAATGATAAGGCAACGGGAAGAACTGGCTGTACCAACGATACTATTGGAATTGTGGCGACCGTAATCATTGTAGTCCATCTGAATGTTCCCATTCCGCCAACCAATGAATCCATTGCGTCTCTTCCGTCTTTATACCTTTGAGAAATGGAAGCCGTAACAGCTGCCCATAAGGGACCGCTTAATTGTGTGTATGGAGAAATAAATGACTGAACAATATTTCTTATGGCACTGATTAAATTTGATCTGTTGGCATTGAAATCAACAAATTCATCAGGTCTTGCATCGTGGGCTTCATTAACGAGAGATTCACTTGTTACGAAATCACCGAATGCAATAATATATGCCATTATTGCCATTGGAATCGCCTGAATATAAACATCCATGCTTGGGAAACCAATGCTGAAGGGGCTTACCGCTTTAATAACTCCTGCTATATCCGGAATTTTGAAGAAGGTTCCTATTTGTATGTTAGGAACAGGAAGTTCTCCGGCAAGAGGTCCTACGATTATTGCTATTGCAACTGCAGGAAGCATTCCATATTTACCTAAAGCATCGGCAAATTTATTTTTCTTTCTTAAGTTTCTGAAGCCCTGCGAAAACAATAAATAATATGCTATCAATATACCTATGGTAACCGCAATCGGATATAATCCGAATCTGCCGCCTTCCTTAAATTCTCCAAATATAGATGCAACACCGGCTCCCAATAAAATGCCCGCTTTTATTGATGTTGGCACTATGTTGATTACCTTATTTGCCAGACCAGTAATACCGAATATCAGGAATATAATACCTACTTCAAATTGTAAAGCAATTAACGCTTGAGTTCTATCGGGACCTACAATATAATTAGATAAAAATGCAATTGTAAGCGGAATTGACGGTGTAATCCATCCTGGAACACCGGGATCTCCCAACACTGAGTGTAAAACATAACCCATACCATTAATTATTACCATACTCCATGCAATTTCATAAGGGACTCCCAAAACATCTGTTAAAACAGGGATTGCACCAAGACAGGTTGCACACATTAATATTGCTTGAAAAAATTCCGACCATTCCCATTTGTAATGAATAAACGGAAGTCTGATCTTAAATATCCCCGCCGGAATATATGGTTGTTCTTTTCCGTATTCTCTTTGTGCTAACATGATTTACTCTCCTTCTTGAAATCAAAATTTAGTTTTAAATCTCTTTTCATATTCTAAAGCCAATCCTTCCCTGAAATCAGGATGTGCTATTTGAATTAAAGCTTTGGCTCTTTCTCTCAATGTTTTCCCTCTTAATGCCGCTATGCCGTATTCCGTTACTATGTAGTCCACATCGTTGCGAGATGTAGTTACCGCCGCACCTTCATCCAACAATGGCACTATCTTTGAAAACTTTCCTTTTCCCGCTGTGGAAGGCATTGCTATTATTGATTTCCCGTTCTTTGCCATCATCGCTCCACGAACGAAATCTACCTGTCCTCCCACTCCGCTTATCTGCGTAAGTCCTATGCTTTCCGAGCAGACCTGTCCCATTAGGTCTGCCTGTACGCATGAATTTATCGATACTATGTTGTCGTTTTTCATTATTACAACCGGATCGTTTACGTAATCTACAGGATACATTTCAACTGTGGGATTGTTATTTACAAAATCATATAGTTTTTTGCTTCCCATTAAAAATGTTACTACCATCTTTCCCGGATGAAATGTTTTTTTCTTGTTTGTTACAACTCCTGCTTCCACCAATTCAACAACTCCGTCAGAAAACATTTCCGAATGTATTCCTAAATCCTTTTTATCCTTGAGGAATAACAATACGGCATCCGGAATTGCTCCTATCCCCAACTGCAGCGTGTCTCCGTCTGATATCAATGATGCGCAGTTTTCTCCTATTGCTCTTTCCACATCTCCTATCTTCGGTGCTCCTAATTCGATTATGGGTGCCGAATGCTCCACAAAGCAGTCAATCTCCGTTACATGTATGAAGGATTCTCCCATTGTTCTTGGCATCCGGTCATTTACTTGTGCTATAACTGTCTTTGCAGCCTCAGCCGCAGGCTTCGTATAGTCAACCGATACTCCTAAGCTGCAGTATCCGTGCTCATCGGGGGGTGTTACCTGTATCAGCGCCACATCTACCGGCATTGTTGTTCTGAACAGTTTGGGTACCTGATAGAAAAAGCTTGGGGTAAAGTCTCCTCTTCCGCTGCTGACTGCATCCCTTGTGCATCCGCCTACGAATATTGCGTTGTGTCTGAAATGTTTTTCCATTCCCGGCTGACAGTACTCCCCTTTTCCCATGGCTACCATATGTACTAATTCCACATCTTTATACTGCTTTTTGTTTTCAACCATTTTACTTACAAGGTATGAAGGTTCCCCCACTGCATGACCTATAACCACTCTGTCTTTGGACTTTATTTTCTTAACTGCTTCTTCGGCTGTCATAAGTCTCTCGTTATATATTTCTTTCCAGTTCAATATTTTGACCTCCTACTCTATATTCTTGTATTTGGATATTAAATCTGCCGCATTCTGATAATCTGATTCTGATTTAATAAATATCTTTTCTTTGCACTTTAGTGATGAATGGTCTGCGCATGCTCTGCTGCAGCCGTCTATTATTATTATAATATCGTAAAATTTGTTTTCCTTTGCGTATTCGAATTTATCGTCTTTAAATAATCTCTTAATCTTATTTAAAACATCTGTTCTGTCATAATGGGGATTACAGCCTCCGCAATATTTAATACCGATGTTCATATTGATTATAATTCCTTATTTAATATTTTTTTCGCAAAGTCTAACAGTTCATCACTTACTCCCTCTATTAATTCAACTCTTTCTGCTTCCGGAACATGTTCCTTTACTTCTTTTTCAATTATTC
>ENA-UOOK01000539-UOOK01000539.1-fermentation-metagenome-genome-assembly--contig:-NODE-539-length-50448-cov-6.843589_pt1 | contig 50448 bp, 46 predicted proteins | sample MGYA00245777_ERZ724023 | MGnify/ENA primary metagenome ERZ724023 (study PRJEB28704, sample SAMN03018312) | fermentation metagenome | biome: anthropogenic terrestrial biome; feature: soil; material...
CAGGTCTTTTGATATTTCACCTGTCAACTTTATGGGGAGCTTATCACTGGCACCATTGCATGCACAACCTTTATCTATATCGCTTGTGACTAAAGATTTTGATTAAGCAAGGAGAGGAAAAGTCCGACATCAGTTACTATCCCCTTGGCTTGCGCAGATCCCCGGTCGACAAGTTTATTGACTACGGCAGGATTAATATCGACACAGACTGTCTCTACATAGCTGGGCAGCATGTTCCCTGTGCCGATTGAGTGGAGCATAGTAGAAAGCATAATTACCAGATCAGCATCTCTGATCATTGCGGTGTATGCTTCCTGCGCTCTAATCAGATCCATAATTGTATCCGGCAGAGGTCCGTCATCACGGATTGAACCTGCCAGGACAAAGGGCACATCATTTTTCACCAGCTCATACATGATACCGCTGGAGATGGTGCCGTCAGCTACAGCTGCCGCTATACTGCCCGCAATATTGACAGCGTTGATCGCCCGCAAGTGATGAGAATGTCCGCCCGGTACAGCATTACCTGTATTCAGGTCAATCCCCAAAGAGGTGCCGAGCAAATCAAATTCGATATCGTGAACAGCCAGCGCGTTGCCGGATAAGAGGCCCGAAACATAGCCCTTTCTGATGATATCCTGAAAATGTATCATCCCGCCCGTATGAATAACAACCGGCCCGGCAACAACATACACCTTGCCCCCGCGGCCAATGATTGTTTTCATTTTTTTAGCAAGTTCCCTGACTTCCAGTTCAACATGGCGCTCCGAACTGACCTCATTTGTCATAAAGGCAAACTCTCCTGAGCCCTCGTTCTGCTCTCCGGGCTTCACACGTACGCCCGCTGAAGTACAGACAATCAAGTCGCCTTGCTTAATATCACGCAATTGAGTCGCGTAAATTTCGCCATCGCGCAAGACCAGAAGAGCATCCATGCGGATATTCTTAACCTGCAGCCATTCTCCCCTTATGAATACTTCTGTCGGGTGATTAGAAGTTGAATAAAAATCCGGCGGTGCTGTGGCATCCTTCAAGCTGGGCTTTAAAATTGTAGTTTCATGCGTCTGCACCGCTTCATCCTTAGTCTTGGTCAGAATCCGCCTGACCTGTTCAAACTTGTCGCCCTCTGCCTCAACTGCCAGCTTAATATAGACTTTATCCTGGTCGGGATCTTCAAAATTGATTTTTATTATCCTGTAGCTGCCGCCATATTGCTTAATTGTCCGGTCTATCAATTTCAGAATGTTATTATTAATGTTTTCGCTGTGCAGTTCGATGACCCGTTCCATGACTTAGCCTCCGATCAATTTTGAATTACCTTGGATCTTACCTGTTATAGCTAAAAATGCATAGTTATAAATAATAAGTTTATTAATATGCACACTCGTGCTAAAAAAATAAGTCAAAAGCCTAACAAAAAGACAAGAGAACGCTGACCATGGGCATCCCGGCACAGCAGGCTGCCTGAGATAAAGTTGAGATAATACAGACTTAACCTTATAATTAGGCAACTTCCAAAATCCAGATGTTCATAACTAATAAAAAGGGGGACGAGAGTTGCAGTATTTAATTATAGGTCTTGTTTTGATCCTGGCACTGATTGCCATTCGCGTTTCAAACAAGCACGGTATACCTTCGCTTCTGCTGTTTATCGTTCTGGGCATGGCTTTCGGAGCCATCGGTTTCGAATTTAATGACTACGTATTTGCAGATAACTTTGCCACTGTAGCTCTGATGGTCATCATGTTTTACGGAGGTTTCGGCACTAACTGGACCATGGTTAAACCTGTAGCCAAAGAAGCTATCATTTTAAGTTCACTCGGAGTTATCGCAACTGCCATCCTGACCGGACTCTTCTGCCATTATGTTCTCGGTTTCGGCATGCTGGAGGGCATGCTCATAGGTTCCATCGTCGGCTCGACCGACTACGCCAGTGTGTCGAATATCCTGCGTTCCAAAAACCTTAACCTTAAGTACAATACGGCCCCCCTGCTGGAGCTGGAAAGCGGATCAAACGACCCGACAGCCTATACCATGACCATGATTGTACTGTCTCTTATCATGGGTACTAATGTCTCCGTCCCACTCCTGATCGCCAAGCAGATTGTAATAGGTCTGACAGCGGGTTTTGTGCTCGCCTGCCTGATCGGCAAACTGCTTACCTACATCAACTTCCAGGCCGATGGCCTCTATGCAGTATTTATGGCCGCAGCCATGCTGATCACCTACGCTGCTGCCGATATTTTTGGAGGCAACGGCTATCTGGCCCTTTACATTCTGGGAATCTATCTGGGCAACAAAGAATTTCAGGGCAAGCGTGACGTAGTCTTTTTCTTCGACGGTTTTACGGAGATCATGCAGATCGGCCTCTTTTTCCTGCTGGGTCTCCTGTCCAACCTGCCTGACTTTATACAGGCCCTGCCTGTCTCTGCAGCTATCATGGCTTTCATGACACTGCTGGGACGTCCTTTGTCGGTTTACGGATTAATGCTGCCTTTCCGCCTGAAAGGCAACCAGCTAAAGATGATTTCCCTGGCCGGCATCAGAGGTGCGGCAGCCATTGCCTTCGCCATTATGGCAGTTAACAGTGACGCTGTTTTTGCTGTAGATGTCTATCATATCGTCTTCGGCATCTGTGTTCTTTCTTCATTGCTTCAGGGTTCTCTCATGCCTGTCGGTGCCAGAGGCTGGGATATGCTCGACCCCAGTGATACAGTTTTGAAAACCTTTAACTATTATCTGGATAAAGCTAATCTCGGATTTCTGGAAACCAGGATCAGGGCCGGCGGCAAACATATCGGCACCAAGGTCAAAGATCTCAATATGGAATTCGACTTTATTGTTGCCAAGATCGAACGGGATGGCAAGACCATTATTCCCCGGGGCGAAGTCATCTTTGAAGAAAATGATATTGTCGTGCTCGGAGGCGAGACACACTTTGACCGGAGCGGTCAAAATCTGATCGAATTCACTATTCCCGAGCGACATGAATGGGAGGGTGTTTATATCAGAGATCTGCACCCGCCGCATGACCGGCTGATTATCACAGTCCAGCGGGAAGGCAGTGACCTCATCTTCCCTGATGGCAATACTCAGCTGCTGGCCCATGACAAGGTTGTTCTGCTTCAGCTGCAGGAGACTGATGAGCTGGTTGATGCTCAAGCCCTCGAACGTGAGTAGCTGGATTTTCATCAGGCAAAGTTCAGAGAATTAGGAGTGTATAGTTTATGAATCCCCCAAATTATCCCAGACCAATAGTGGCAGCAGTTCAGGCCGCACCGACGTATTTTGATTTAAATAAGTGTATCTCCAAGCTGCGGTATTACACTGCTAAGGCCAAAAATTCAGGAGCAGGCCTTGTTGTGTTTTCCGAATCTTTCATCCCCGGATTTCCCTCCTGGGTTCATCTGCTTGCCCCGGTAGACCAACACGAGCTGTTTAAAAAGTTTGCGCAAAACTCTATCGAGATCCCGGGTCCGGCCTTTCAGCAATTGCAGGAAATCGCCAGAGATAATCAAGTATTTCTTTCATTAGGGATCACTGAAAAGGCAACAAAACAAAGTCTGGGCCTGCTCTGGAATACAAATTTAATCTTTGACCCGGAGGGTAATCTGATAGCACGTCATCGGAAATTGCTGCCCACATGGTCAGAAAAACTGATCTGGTCTTTTGGCGATGGCTCAACGCTCAATGTCCACGATACAGAGATCGGTCGTATCGGTGCTCTCATCTGCGGAGAGAACACCAACTCTCTTGCCAAATATGCTCTGATTTCTCAGGGTGAACAGATCCACATTTCTACATATCCGGCGTGTTTCCCCACTTCACGCCATCCGTCGAAGGAGCAGAGCTACTTTGATACCTTAATGGTCAGGGCATGCTCAATGTCTTACGAGGGCAAGGTTTTTACAGTAGTATCATCCCAGGCTTTGGATGCTGAGGGATACGAGATTTTGTCAGACGGAAGAAAAGATTTGCGTGATTTACTTGATGAACTTACTTACGGAGCTTCTTTTATCGTATCTCCATCAGGTGTCATCATCAGTGACATTATTAAAGACAATCAGGAAGGGATCGCTCTCGCTGAATGTGATCTCTCAGAAATTGTCACTGGGAAATCTATTCACGATATCGTAGGTAATTACCAGAGAAATGATATTTTCAAATTTGAAATAAACAAAGCGGTGCTCAGCCCTGTCAGTATCAGGGGAGATGAATCTGCAGGCCAAAGCAAAGAATTCTACCCCTGTATTTTGCCTGAGGATATCAGTGCCGACTTATAACTTGCTGTAATTTTTGTTCATTTGATGTAAAATTTATCAGAGATATTTTTATTTATTTTTATAAATTTACTATCCGCCAGAGGCTGGGAGCTGTTCCTCTTCCTCTCCGCAGGTGCAACACTGTCAAGAAGCCATTAAGCTTTATTCTGCAGCTAGAGCAGAATCACACTGGAAGGGTCACTTATGCGCAGGACATTTCTACTTTGGTTGATGGTTTTCATGATAATCGGCTTCTTTGCCACCTTTGCTATCTCTTTTTATGTCCAAACTGAACAGGCAGAAGAAAATGGGCACACGCTAATCCAATTGCGCATCGAAGATATCAAAGAACAGCTGGATATCAACAGTCGTAATCTGGAAGAGATCCGGATAGAGTCTGATTTAAATGCCTTAGCCAAGGTAAGAGCTTTAGCCAAAATGATCGAGCTGAATCCGGATATAATTTTCTTCGATGAAATCTTAGAGGACATCAGGGTTATGCTCGAAGTTGACGAGATGCATATTGCTGACGCACAGGGAATCCTGATCGGGGGAACCGAAGCCTCCTATCTCGGCTATGACATGGCTTCCGCTCCTCAGTCCGCCGCCTTTATGCCCGCAATTTCAGATAAAGACTTTGAACTGGTCCAGGATCCCATGCCCAAAGGTATTAACAATGAAATCTTTCAATATGCCGGGGTGGCCCGCATCGATTTGCCCGGAATCATCCAGATTGGTTATCGTCCAGAAAAGCTGGCTGAGACCATGGAAGTTGCGGATATCAGGAATTTGGCTGCCGGCTTTCGTGTCGGAAAATCAGGAATTTTAATGATTGCCGATACAGACGGCACTATAGTCAGCATCGGTAATGACCAATACCTAAATAAATCATTGGAGGAATATGGCTTTGCTGAAGGGACCTTTGACAATCCTGATGCCGAAAGCCTGCTGACTTTAGTCAATGGCGAAAAAACCCTGTTTGCCTATGATGATTACGAAGGCTACCGCATTATCGGCCTGCTGCCCGCTGACGAGATGTACCTTAACCGCAACAGCACGATTCAGTTGTTAGTTGTATTCAACTTAGCTATGTTCACTATCATCTTTGTATTAATCGCCGTCCTGGTTCAGAAAAAAGTTATTAACGGCATTTATCAGGTAAATGATTCTCTGGAGCTCATAACTGAAGGAAATCTGGACGAGCATGTCGATGTCAGAACCAACCTGGAGTTTGAATCTTTATCCGATGGAATAAATACCATGGTCGCAGCCTTAAAAAGAACTATCAAAGAGGTGGAAACAAAAATCGATGCTGAACTTTACTATGCTAAAACCATTCAGCTCGCAGCCCTGCCGACGAGAATTCTGGAAACCGGAGAACATCATAGATTCAATGTCAAGGGCACTATGTTTACCGCCAAAGAGGTAGGCGGAGATTTTTACGACTTTTTTGTAGTGGACAAGAACCTGCTGGGTGTGGCTATTGCCGATGTTTCGGGCAAAGGTATTCCGGCTGCTATGTTCATGATGGAAGCCAAGTCATTGATCAAACACTATGCTCTGACTAAAATTCCTGTCAGAGAAGTCTTCTGTAAAGCCAACCGCTCCTTATGTGAAAACAACAGAGCCAATATGTTTGTTACTGCCTTTCTGGGCGTTATTGATCTTGAGACAGGCGTTTTCTCTTTTTGTAATGCAGGACATAACCCGCCTCTGATCAGCCGGCAAGGCGGAGATTATACCTGGTTGAAGTCCAAAGCCTATCTGGTTTTAGGGGGAATGGAAGACATAGCTTATCGTGAACAGGAAATTTTCTTTGAGCCCGGAGACCGTCTCTTTCTCTACACAGACGGTATTACAGAGGCGACGAATTCCGCACAGGAATTGTACTCAGAAGACCGTTTATTGCAAACTATAAACCAACTGCCCCGGGACATACCGATCGGAGACTTAATGCTTTCCGTGAAAAAAGATGTAGATTCATTCGCTGCCGGAGCCGAGCAGGCAGATGATATGACGATGTTAGTCTTAGAATACTTAGGAGGTAAGACATGGAAATCACAAGAACAATAGGTGAAGAAGCTATCACTATCGCAGTTGAAGGCAGGTTAGATACGGTCACCAGTTCTCAGCTCGAACAGGAGGTCAGCGAGGTTTTCGAGGAAGAGAAAACCAATATTGTTTTTGACTTTGCTTCTCTGGAATATATCAGCAGTGCCGGCCTTCGTGTTCTTTTGGCAGCACAAAAACAAGTCAATGCTCTGGGAACAGAAATGAGAATTATCGGAGCAAATGATGTGGTGAAAGAGATATTTGAGATCACAGGTTTTTCCGACATTATGCAAATTGAATAATCCCTGTATTACCGATTTAAAATCGAGGGAAAGGCAGGATGACGATGAAAGACGTTAAGACTGAAAAAGTATTTCCGGCAAAAATAGAAGCTATTCCTGATATTCTGGATTTTATTTCTGCTCATGCGGAAGCGGCGGAACTTCACCCCAAAAAAATCACTTACCTCTTGTTGGTATCAGATGAAGTCGCGGCTAATATCTCTCAGTATGCCTATGAAAAACCTCCCGGTGAACTTCTGGTGCAGATTGAATCTGATCAGGAGAAGTTCATGCTTGACTTTGTTGATGATGGAGTCCTGTTTGACCCGCTCTCCGTTGAGGAGCCTGAAATTAACGCTGATATCAAAGACCGCAATCCTGGCGGTCTGGGTATCCATGTGGTGCGAAATTTCGTTGATGAGATGCACTACAAAAGGGCTGATAACAAAAACAGACTGACTCTGATTATGTACAAGGAGTGATTTCTCGCTTGCTCCGGGAAAGCCTGAGAGAGAAGTGCCGGCATGTCTTTATTAGAAAGCTATATTCTGGATACCGCGATGTTCTCTGATGAGCGCCTCTACCGTCTGCTGCTGGCCAAAATGCCGCTTTATCGGCAGGAAAAAATTCGGAACTTTATTTTTGAAAAAGACCGGTGCTTATCTTTGGGAGCAGGTGTCCTGCTGGCCTACGGTTTGGCTTGCAGGGGAATTCCCGAGCACCGGGCTGTGCAGCTGGGGGATAAGGGCAAGCCCTTTCTGTCCGGCCGCCTGTTCTACAACCTTTCCCACAGCGGCAGCAAAGTAGTATGCTCTTTTTCCCAGGAGGAAGTCGGTGTAGATATCGAGCAGATTCTGCCCGTGGAGGATGCATTAATCCGACAGGTAAGCGTTGCCAGTGAGCAGGCATATTTGCTGCAACTGGAGCCGGAAACACAAATGCGGGAGTTTTTTGTCCTGTGGACGGCAAAAGAGAGTTACATGAAGCTACGGGGAAGCGGTTTGTCCCTGCCTCCTAAACAGCTGGAGCTCAGCTTTGGAGATGAATTGCGGATCAGGGATGCCGGGAAGCCGGCCAGGGTCCGCTTCAGGCAATATCCGCTGCCGGGGTATTGTCTGACTGTGTGCAGTGAAACTGCTGATTTCGCCGACAGCATCATCAGTTTAAGCGATCCGGACCAGCTTGAGGCCATGTTTTCATAGAAAAAAACAGAGAAACAAGCTGACCCGTCTGAGAGCCTGCCTTCAGCTAGTCCAGAAGGTGCACCAGATAGTCGTGGTAACTAAATCTGAGTTCCTTCATCGCATCATACATGGTCTGTTGCAGATTTGAAGCTGTCTGATCATCTCCAGCCGCGAAAGCCTCATGAATCTGATCAAAGATGCCCGGCTTGCCATCAAGCGAGAGCATCAGCTGATAACGCAGAGTCTGCACTTTTTCCCAGCGCTCATCATCTCCCGGATTGCCCGGACTCTGATGCAGGCAGCTGAGGCTGCGAATTTCCTTGATAAAATTGGGAATAATGCGGTGTTCCAGTTCCACCTGCCACTTTTCCGTGACAGCCATACGGAAGGAACTGATCAGCTCGGGGGTAAAAACACCACCGGCCGTGAGGGCAGACATTCTTTCAGGATAGCGGTCAAAGCTCTGCACATTTTCCCAGACGCTGGCAGGAGCCCGTCCGAACAAGGTGTCACGCTCTTCATCGCTATAAGCGGTGAAAACATCGTCTTCGCTGCGGTACATGCGGTCCTTTTCCAGATAGTCAGCTTCCTCCCCCGGCTCTTTACAGAGCTCAGCCAGTAGCTGATCCTCATCCTTCTCATTGGTGACTGCCCATTTAATGCCGTCCAACATGGACTGCAGCATAGTCGCCATGGCCAGATAAGTATTTGTATGGGGATTGGGAGACCTCAGCTCAAAACGAGTTGCAAAGGGATCACCTATATCACGGATCAGGCCCACTAAAACAGTGCGGTTGCGGGAAGGAACTTCGAGAGTTCTGCCCAAAGAAGCTACAATACAGATCGGAGCTTCGTAACCCTTTTTCAAGCGACGGAAGGCATCATTGCTCTGGACAATAAAGGGAGCCGTGATCTCATAATTGTGCAGGAGTCCCATCAGGGCCGCGTAGCCCCAGCGTGACAGGAAATGTTTCTCACCGCCGCTAAAGAGGTTAAGCTTTGCTCCGTTGGTCAGTTGCAGCACAACACCCATATGATGGTGTTCGCCGGAACCCGCCAGTCCCTCCATGGGTTTGGCCAGGAAGGTCACATCTATATCCAGCTGACTGAATGTCTCTCTGATAATCAGCTTGGCGACCAGCTCGTTATCCGCAGCCTGCATAGCATTATCAAAACGCCAGTCCACTTCCAGCTGTTCCATAATGCTGCGGGCACCGCCGTTTTTATTAACGCGGGATTTAACACCGCCAACTTCCTTATGACCCATTTCCGGGGATAAACCGTATGCCGACATGGTCATCAGGCTTCTTTCCAGTCCCGTGCGAATGTCACCCTGGGTTCTGGCCCAGTATTGTTCTTTGAGTTCCTGTGAAGTGGAGAGCTCCTCCAGTTCCAGGTTATCCTCTTCCGCCCGCGCCCAGAATTCCAGTTCTGTCGCAGCTGTAATCTCAACTGCTGCCACATCGCCGGGGCTGATCTTCAAAGGAGCAACCGCCTCCGGGTATTCCCGGATTAAACTGAGTATTTCCTGCTGAAAATGTTCGACAGCACGCTTCAGCACGGACCGGGAATCAACTGCTTTTTCATGATGAATGAGAAAACAGGGAATTTTGAGTGTGCTGACAGGCAGGCCGGTCACAGGGTCAATATTGTCCACATTCTGGTCCAGCCACCATTTTACGGAGGTGTCCGCCCTCATATCGATTCTGGCATTATTAATACTGGCAATACCCGGCAGGACAACAGAGGAACCGTCTGTATTAACGGCAATACCATAGAGAAACTCATCAATATTCTCACGAAACACTTCCACCGGTATCTTGGCATCGGTTTCATGTCCCATCAGATCAACTCCGGCTACGGAAACAAAGCGAATCTCTGCTTGTTCCTCCAGGATGCGCAATAAGCTTTCCCTGTTCAATTCTTCGGGTGAGATAAATTTTCTGGAATGTGCATGCATGCGAATACCTCGGCGCCTTGTTTTCTCTTCACAAGTTACGCCAGCTCTTTTCCGGAGTCAAGCTGATAGCGGAAGATTATGCAATATCACGAATAAATAGATAGTATTACTCATATAGATAAACTTGCAACTGATAATTCCATTGCAATATGCCGGAAATAAGGACTATTTCCACCGAAAACTTCGGATCAACTTTGTATTTTCTTCTTGCTTCTTCTATCATTTTTTTTAAGATGGCTTCTCTGTTTTCCTCATTACAATTAACACATAAATATTTCCCTGCCGGAAGTGTTTTTATTCCATCTATTTCTATGTAACGGATACATAAGGCAAAGAGCCTTGATAATCCGTTTTCCGTATAAATACCCGCCAAGTCTTTAAAATAAAATTGATCTCGTAATGATGGGTCAATACTCTCATAGAAATGGCTTAGATAATTCCAGAAAACATCAACTGCAGGGACTTCTAAAGTATCGGAAAACATGATTACCCTGCTGGGAAATTCTTTGATCAGGCTGCCTTCAAAACTTTGTTTTTCCTGTATTTTGTTTTCATAGTTTTTCTTAGCTAATTGAATCCTTGACTTGCTGTATTGGAGATCTGCAATCTTCTTATCTGCTTGTTTTTCCGCTTGTGATAAAAAGTCAACAACTTTTTGGAGATCATCATATTCTAAAACTTCATTAATTTCCTTTAGAGATAAGTCCATAACTTGTAAAATTCGGACTGTGTTTAAGCGGACAATATCTTGACTTGTATAATAACGATAATTCGTCCATTTATCCTTTTATCCTTTTTGCTGGCTTTAACTAACCCTATACGATCATAATGGCGTAGGGTCTCACTCGTCATATTAGCAGCTTTTGCTGCCTCACCAATTGAAAAATACTTCTTCATTTTTCACTTCCATTGACATTTGTGTAACACAATAGTTTTTAATTGATACTGGCATAAAGTTATATGAAGTTCAATCACTATGTAAGTTTTTAGGAGGAGAATAAATTGTTTAACAAAAGAAATTTTGCTTTAATACTAGTTCTTGTGTTCTCTTTTCTTGTTTTAGCAGCTTGTTCTAATGACGCAGAATTCACAGAGAGAAAATACAGTTCGGCAGAAGATGAGATAGTATCCGTTAACATAGATGTTCGTGACAGAGAAATACAAGTCTCATTATCACAGGATAATCAGATTCACATCACTTACTTTGATAGTGAAAAGGAGTTTTATGACATTTCTGTTTCTGATGACAAGGTGTTGACTATGACAGCATTGTTTGAAAAGAAATGGACAGACTACATAGGGATCAGCCCTTCTCCAGGTGTAAAGAAAATATCTCTGGAGATACCTGACTCTCTTTTATCGTCATTGACATTATCAACGACAAATAAAGATATTATAGTTTCTGATTTATCTGTAATAAATGATATTATTCTTTCGACAAATAATGGAAATCTCACTTTTGAGAAGCTGGCAGTCGGTAATATGCTAAAGCTGACAGCAAAGAATGGAGATATCCAAGGTGTTGTAGTTGGAAGTTATGATGATTTCTCTATCATTACTAAAATCAAAAAAGGTGATAGTAATTTACCCCTGGAAAAGAAAAGCGGAGATAAGAAATTAGAAGTTACGAATAACAATGGCAACATTAATATTGAAATCGTAAAATAAGCTTGCAAGTACAGGCGAAGGGCATTGGACAGGAAATACAGACAAAGGCTTTCTTTATAGTATCTTCTTGTCCAAAAGTTCTTTAGCTGCATTTGTCAAGGCTATCAGGTCGCTTCGGTCCAGATAAGAAATATCAAATTTTCGATTCAAGGCCGCAAAATGTCTGAGACCGAAATCTATTTTATTCAGAAAAGAGTATACTCCAACGGCTCCCAGTGAAAAGTCATCAGCTGCCTTACCATAAAGAGACCTTAAATCAGCTAAGTCATAAAACAGCTCTTCGACTGTATCGCCAAATTGCTTCATGTTCTTAGGGATATCAGCATTTTTTACTCTCTCACCGATGTTTTTCGCAGTCATAGCTGCCGTCATCGCAGCCCGGCAGATACCGACACAGCTGATATTTTTATTGCCATAGGCAAGCGCTTTAAACACCTGGTCTTCAGAACTGAAGCCACCGGTAATTGTGAGTGCGGGCAGATAGCGGTTTTCAGCTTTCACTTTTTCCGCTATGTCACAGACTGCCTCTTCCAGCAAAAGCGTGGGCAGACTCCACTCATTCATCATCTTGCAGGGACTATAGCCGCTGCCGCCGCCGGCACCATCAAAGGTAATCATGTCCACCTGGGCTGCACTGCCGAGTCTGATCACTCTCTCCAGATCAGCCCGATCATAGCCGGCCATTTTGAAATAGAAATTCCTGATCCCCATTTCTCTTAAGTTTTCTATTCTGCCAATGATGTATTCTTCGTCCCACAGGGGCAGACGGGTATAAACGTAGAAGTTTGGACAAATACCTGCCTTGTCTTTTTCAATAATCTCCGGATCCGAAGGATCCGGAAACACCAGGATGCCCTGACTTTGCTTTTCTAAGGCCTGGACCCTGTTTTTCAGTTTCCGTACCGGCTGGGTACCCTTTGCCGCCTGTCCGAATTTAAATTCGAGAGCTTCCAAACCGTGTTCACGAATAGCGTATTCAGGAATTCCCAAAAGGTCATCTTCAACATTGGCCTGCAAGATGATCTGGCCGTAGCCCCGATCATATTTGCGAAAGGCATCCAGCATAGAGGCTAAGGCAGGGAATGCAATAACTTTTTTATTTTCAATCCTTAGATCCGGGTCCTTGTCTCTGGCTTCTTCGCCAATAACACAGCTAACACCGGCCATAGCCGCCCCGGCGAAATAATCCTGCCAGTTCAGCTTGATCAGGGCCGGCAAAATAAAGGGCATAGCCAGTTTCACCCGATGGAACTTTCCATACTCCCTTTCCAGATTCACATGATAGATATTAGCTTCTTCATAAGTCGGCTGAGCACCAAGGGCTCCGAAGACACGACCGTTAATATTAAAATGTGAAAAATCAATGGGATAGTCTTTCTCCGAGGCTACCTGATTATTTCCGGTATTAGTCGGATAGACAGTCTGTTTGCCTAAAACCGCTGCCAGGGCTATTTCGCAGCTGCCATCACACTCCTCAGTGCAAAAGGAACACATACCCGACTGAGGTGAAATATGCCGGCTCCGTAGATGCGTATCATTAAAGGCTGATGCTAGTTTTGGCTGAAAAGTCATGCTTCTACCTCCTGTTAAACTGATGCATACCCTGACCTAAGTATCGCACAAATCTCCAAGAGATGTATCAGTCTGTGCAGGCCAGCCAGACTGGTGCTTAATACTAAGTAGAATACTACGTTTTATATCCGCTGGCTCAGGCGTTATACTAAAGGAAGTTAAAACGAAAGGAGCTCATAATATGCGTGTTGTTTTTCATATTGACGAACTGGACAAATGGCCTCTCTTGCTAAGTAATGTGAGGAATTTTCTTAAAGTTGAAACTGATGCCGGCGTAGAAGTTGTCGCATATGCTCAGGCAGTTTTGTATTATGCCGGTGATGATAAACTGCCGGAGGACCTGGTCGGCAGAGTAGATTTTACGGCCTGCGGCAACGCTCTCAACGCACTGGAAGTAGACCGGAGCAAACTACCGGAGCAAGTCAGGATTGTGCCCTCCGGCGTTGTAGAAATTATCAGAAAGCAGGCTGAGGGTTACTATTACATCCGTCCCTAAAAACTGTTGATAAAATTTATCTCTAGCAGAAGAAGTCACCCTGAAGTGGCTGACTTCTTCTTTTTTAAAAAGAAATAAATTCTAAATTCCAGCCTTATTAAGAATTAACCTGGTGAACAAAAGCTGCTATTTTTTTGCGGTCGGCCAGAGAATAGATGCTTTCCGAGGAAGGAAGCTTGCCACCGAAATGGACTTTTGAATTAGATGATGTACTGTCATCAGCACCTGTTCTCATCATGGACAGATGGACTTGGTCACAGCCCGTGTACTCCAGCAGTTCCTTAACGTTTCCGCTGCTGATTCCCGCGGCCGGCAAGATCTCTATCCGGCCTGCAGCATACTCACGCATCTGCCGTATTGTTTCCCTGCCTTCCAAGGCAGACCTTTCCTGGCCACTGGTCAGAAGGCGTTTAAAGCCCAGATCAATTAAGCTGTCCATGGATCTGCGCCAATCCGGCACCACATCGATCGCCCGATGAAAGACAGCCGGCAGAGGGTCAACCAGGCTTAGGATTTGTCGGCAGCGTTTTTCATCGACCGAGCCATCAGCATGGAGAATGCCAAAAACAATGCCATCGCTGCCATGCTCTATCATTTTTTCTACATCGTACAACATGGTCTGATATTCGAACTCGCTGTAGCAAAATCCTCCTTCTCGGGGTCTGATCATGGTAAAAATTTTCGGCGGGACGAAGTTCTCTTCTGCGTCATGCCAGTATTGGAATTCATATTGTACCGCCATTAGCGTCCCGATGCTCGGAGTCAGGCCCCCCAGCGACAATGCAGAATTAAGCTCTACCCGTCCGGCACCTGCCAGGGCTGCCTCAAAGACATCATTAGCAGAAGCACAACATATTTCAACTGTAATCTTATTCTTCATCACAAGAGCTCCTTAAATTTTACTGGCAGCCAGCACGATCACAGATTATTATTTATAACAAGATGGCAGTAGCTATGGCAAAATAAATGACTAAGGCAAACAAGTCATTGATCGTGCTGATAATCGGGCCCGAAGCAATTGCCGGATCGACTTTCATTCTGTCTAGAGCAATGGGAATAAGAACACCGGAAATAGCGGAGACGAACATGCCCCCGGCTAGGGAAGTGCCGACGACAAAGGCCAAATAAAGCGGACTTTGATTACCTGCGTTCACAAATGACAGAAAGACAAAGGAAATAATAAAGCCGAATAAACCAACCACTAAGCTGTTAAGCAAGCCGATCAGCACTTCATTTCGGATATGAAATTTAGTCTCATCCAGCCCTTCTAACTTATCATGATGCAAATCAAGTATGGTCACTGCTATAGCCTGGGTGCCTATATTACCGGCCATGCCCAGAATCATGGGCTGAAATAATACCAGGGCAGTGATCTGCTCGATCGTATTTTGAAAAAGGGAGAGAAAAGCGGCGATGGCCAGGTTCAGGATGATTGAGGCTAAGAGCCAGGGCAGTCTCTGTTTGCTTCTTACTAAAGCTGAAGAATCTTCCTCATAGTCGCCGATAGCAACGAGACGTTCAACGTTTTCTTCATATTCCTCAATCATGATATCCAGGATATCGTCAGCAGTAATAATACCAATCAGGTGATCCTGTTCATTTAGGACCGGCATGACGGTATCGTCATAATCTCTTAGTTTTTGGATAGCAGTGTGCACTGTGTCGTGTTCATAAATAACAGTTTGATTGCCTTCGGTAATTTGATCGAGCCTATCCTCCTTGCGGGCTGCTAACAAGTTTTTTAATTCGACAGATCCCAGATATTTTTGTTCCCTGTCCACAACAAAGAGTTCATCAATGAAATCACTGTCTTTCACATTTTTTATCAGGTTGCGGGTGGCCTCAGCTATACTTGTACCCTCCTGAATAACCATGAAATCAGTAGTCATCAGCGAAGCCGCACAATCCTCATCATACTCGAGCATGCGAACCATTTTTTGTCGTTTGGGCGCAGCTAACAGGGGGAGTATTTCCCGGGCTTCGTCGCTGTCAACATTTTCCAGTAAATTACGAACTTCATCCATCTCCAGAGCATTCAGCAGTTCTTTTTTCTTCTCCACTGAAAGCGAATGTATGTAGGTCAGGGCCAGCTCATTGCTTAACTCGATGAATACAGCATTCATCCGCTCCAGCGGAAGCTGCTTCAGCAGTTCAATTTGCTGGTCAGGGTCAGCATTTTCGATCATCCGCGCAATATCAAGGGGATGACCTTTTGTTAAGAGATCTAATTTTTCGTAGTCCATGCTATACCCCCCCTAACATTGTGGTTGCCAGTCCGAAAAACACCAGCAAGCTGCTTAAGTCGGCCAAAGTAGTAATAAAAGGGCCTGAAGCCACAGCAGGGTCAAGACCCATTTTCTTGATGCCCACAGGAATCAACACCCCTAAGAGCGGAGAAATAATGACAGTAACCCAGAGCGACAAGCCAACCACCAAAGCCAGGGTCAGAGGCTGGGCTGAATTCATATTCCTGGCTAGAAAATAAGCAATGACAAAGGCCGAGGCACCCATGATAAGGCCGGTTATAACACCGGTCAGAACTTCCTTAACACCGTTTTTAAGCGCTTTTTGAGGATTCTTAGTTAAGATCCTCAGGGTAACAGCCAAAGTTTGAGTGGCAACATCTCCGGCTGCATCCAGAATCAAAGGCTGAAAGAAAGCCAGGACTGCTACAGCAACTAAAACTTCCTCAAAGAAAGTGGTAATGTAGGCGATGGGAATAGATAGGACCAACAGGATCAGTAACCAGGGCAAGCGTTTCAGGGCAGATCTGGCATAATGTTCTTCTTCCTGGGCTTCCGGCAAGGCTGATAATTTCTCGTAATCTTCAGTAGCTTCTTCATGATAGGTATCCAGAGCATCATCCATCATAATCATGCCCAGCAAAATCTGCGCTTGATTACAGACAGGCATCTCAAAAGCCGAGTAATCTCGCATTTTGTGAACCGTTTTTTCGATCGGGTCGGTATCCAGAACAGAAGGATAATCTTCCATGATGGCTTGTATCGATTGAGGTGATTTTGTTTTGATTAATTTTTTCAGGGCGACAGTGCCTAAAAACCTGCCCCCCTCATCGACAACAAACAAGCGGCTGATTGTTTCCACTTCATTAGCCCTGGCAATGACAATTTTAGTAGCAGCCTTCACATCCATGTCAGGCTTTAAGCTGACGAAATCGGTAGTCATATGAGCCCCTGACTCATCTTCGTCATAGCTGAGGAGTTGGCTGATTGTGTCCTGGGATTCCAGTTTGTCCAGAATATCTTCCTGGTCCGGCTCATCCATTTCAGACAAAAGATCGCGGGCATCATCCGGTTCCATCAGGTCAATCAGCTGGGCCTGACGGTCATGATCCAGTTCATTTAAAAACTCCAGAGCTATCTCAGCTTCCAGATAAGTAAACATCTCTGCCAGTTGCTGGCTGGACAGGCGTGACATCCACACATGTCTTTCATCCGCATCCCACTTTAAAAATAGCTCTGACAGATCGTAAGGATGCATATTTTGAAGAGTTTCAATATTTATCTTTTCAATATTTTCTTCTGTTTTTTCCATATGCTGACCTCCGGTCTGAACTTTTTCACCGTAAGCGGGCAGCCATAGTATTCGCCCTGACAGCCATGCTCCGGTTTTTGCGGTTTTTATTTTTCATAAAGAATACTAACACTCTAATCATAGTTTATTCTACAGAATATATGTGGTTTTTCAGATTGCTTTGGTCAGCTTACGCCTCACGGGAGCAGCCGGCCGGGCTATTCTAAATGTGGCATCAGGATAAATAATAGCCTGGCTTGCTGGCGGTAAAGAAGCGCATGGGATTGTAATTTTATTAAAAGCGCTGGGGCAGGCGAATGCCTGCCCTCATAAAAATCAAACATTAAATCGGTCGTAAGACTGATAACAATCCAGACACAGTTTTTTCCCTTGGGAGATTCTGATCCAGTTGGCACCGGTGCTCTCACCACAGCACTCGCAAAGGTAAGAATCAAACACTATAGATTGGTCCGGCAAGGCAATCGTCGTCTCCTTGACATGGAACATCTCCTTAGGAGCACAGCCCTGATAGTATTCAAAAGCTTCTTCTCTGGTCATATCTGCCGGTTGTGGCTTCAGAAGCAAGCGAACGGATTTACCTGTTGTGCGATTGTAAAAAGAAAACGCCTGCTTGCCTCGCATATGGAAGAGCAGATTACCCTTGCCCACAGAACAACCTAATATGACCTGAATGGCATCCACTCCACAGGCATCATTCTCGCTGACACATACCACCCTCTCGTCATCGGAGAAAGTGAGTCCCAACAACTCAATAGCATAGAGAGCAGCTTTATAGCCAATGGTTAATCCAGGGCAGACATGACCATGAAATTCTGCACATTTTTGCCAAAGTTCCTTATTTTCATCCATTAAGTTTTCCTCCTGATTAGCAAGGTATTATCATTTTTATATCCCGATATTCTATTATCTCGGACTCCATATCATATACGGCCTTGATTGTCTCTGACGTTACCGTGTCAATACCACCAAAAGAATATGTCTGTCCATCTTTGAGAAAAAGAAATTTGTCACAGTAACGCACCGCGAGATTGAGATCATGTATGACAATGGCAACCCCCATACCATGCTCCTGTGCAAGTTTTCTTATATTCTTTAGTATCTCGTGTTGGCTTTTAGGGTCGAGATTACTCGTCGGCTCATCCAGCAGTAAAAATAGAGGTTGTTGCGCCATCGCACGGGCAAGCACGACTTTTTGAAGTTCTCCCCCTGATAGTTCGTCAAGATAGCGCGCCTTATATTCTTGCAGCCCAAACTTCCCTATTATCCGGGAGACTATTTGCTTGTCCTCCTCGCCGACATCCCATTTGATGTATGGCTTCCTGCCAAGCAAGACTGCATCGAAGACCATGATATGAGAGCTTGTCGTGTTCTGGGGGACATAGGCGATATTCTGTGCCATCTCCCGCCGTGATAAAGCATGCATGTCTTTCCCGTTTACGATGACGCTGCCTGAATGAATCCGATGTATACGGTCAATACATTTGAGCAAGGTACTTTTCCCGACTCCGTTGTTGCCGAGTATGGCGAGACACTCGCCGGCCTCAAGATCAAAGCCCACCTTGTCCAGGACGACAGTCCCGGCATTGTCATATGAGAAGCATATATCCTTAATTTCAATCAATCTTTGTCTCCCCCCCCCTGATCAATAGTATCAAAAACATGGGCGCACCTAGGAAGGAGGTTATCGCACCAACGGGGAGGATGACAGGCGCAATGATCAGTCGCCCGAATGTGTCCGCTGCAAGCAGCACCAATGCTCCGGCTACTGCCGAACACGGAATAAGGAATCTGTAATCGTCCCCAACGAATTTTCTCATCATGTGCGGTGCGACAAGCCCTATAAAGCTGATTATGCCAACAAAGGACACGGCCACTGCAGCAGCAAAAGAGCATACCGCCATACTCACAAGCATCACAGCTCTGGCGTTGACACCAAGGCTTTTCGCGGTATCCGCTCCGCAACGCATCGCATTGTAATTCCAGCGGTTTAACATAAAATAGGTCATTGAAAGCAGAAGTATTACCGCAAGCACCATTATCTCGTTCCAACTGGTGCTGCCGAGGTTGCCAAAGGTCCAGAACACAACAGCGGTAAGCTTCGTTTCGTCGGCAAAGTACTGCAGCAAGGTGCTTCCACCAGTAAAAAGAGAACTCAGCGCAACGCCGGCAAGCACAAGGCCGCTGGGGCCAAGGCTTTTTTTCAGCTGTGACAAGAGCAAAATGACCACCGTTGATAAAGAAGCAAAGAAAAATGCACTCAGCGTTACTATATACGGATTGTTCACTTCTATAGCCACCTTGGTAGAGCCGCTGTTTACGACCCCGCCGCCGAAAACTATGATTCCGATAGCTGCGCCGAAGGCAGCGCCCTGTGATACACCAAGCGTTGAAGCCGAGGCCAGTGGATTATGCAGAACGCACTGCATCACAGCTCCGGATACCGCAAGAAGTGCACCGACAAGTATCGCCGTGACGACTCGCGGCAGACGAATACCAAAAACAACAAGATTCGAGGTGGCTTCACCCTTCCCGAATATTGTCCTCATTATCTCGCTGATACTGAGTGAAATCGATCCACTGGCTGTGGCATACAGGGCCAAAGCCAGCATAAGAAGGAAGGCAATAATGAAGGTTAATCGTTTTTTTCTATTTGAGCGTCATATACTGACAGACTCTCCTTACGCAAATTCTTCATCTCTTATTACCGAAATCTATCGGGTCGTAACCGGCGCCATATTCATTGAGGATGGACATATAATCATCAGCTCCGAGGAAGAAATTGAATATTTCGTTGGCCTTGCTATTCAGGTCAATATCCGCAAACTGCTCAGGATATAGAACAGACCCGACAAAGTAGCAGTTAGCCAGAGATATTTCAAGATTTGAGTAATAGCTTGTTGAGCTTGGATACTGGTAGATATGCCCGTCATTATAGGCCTTGAGCTGGGCATAGAAATCCGGATTGGCTTCGACATCCTGCTGAACAAGCTGTACACCGCCGTAGTCACAGAAAATATAATCGGCATTCCAGGCAAGTATTTGTTCTTTATCCACTTCAACGGCGGTAGAGTTGTCGCCGGCAACATCCTGGGATCCGACATTTATGGCATTGACAGCAGTAAATACCTGATCTTTAATTCGTATCCCTTCTATGCCATGCGCGCCTTTGAAGGTCGCAGCAGCAGAGAGGGCAGTAGGCTTATCGGCATCGGGAATAGTGGCTGTCCTGTGATTGAGGTCGTCCAGACAGCTATCAATATAGGCGATGACCGCCTCTGCTCTGTCCTCAACTCCGCATATCTCAGCAATCGTGCGCAGCGATTCGTTATAATCTTCCTCAAAAAGATTTCCCATCGCCACTGACACCACCGGGATGCCCGTTTGTGTCTCCAAATTCTTGACGACATCCCCCGTGTAGGAACATATGATTACATCCGCTTCGGCTGCAAGTATTTCCTCCGGATAGTAGTCAGTGCTTCCGCCGGTATCAGTGCCGACAATAGGAATATCGGCCCACAAGTCGCGGGCAACATATGCGTAGGCCGTCAGTGGAGTAAGACCCTCGGGATTCATTCCGCTGTAACCGGCCACTCTGTCGGCAAGCCCAAGATACACAACCATTCTCGGAACATTAGAAAGGGCAACGATTTTGTTAACCTCAGCAGGAATTTCCACTTTGCGCCCAAGCGCGTCCGTGATGGTCCGAGTGCCGCCGCTTGCATTGGCAGACTCACTGCCAGGGGCGGATGTTTCCTCGGAAGCAGTCGCATCCGGGCCGGTGGTTGCTGGGGGAGTCTTCGGTCCGCATGCAGCAAGGGCAAACAGCAGGCTAAAAATTAAGAACACAGACAGCAGTTTTTTCATTTTTCTTTCTCCTAATCTGTAAAAATTTAATTAAAATCAGAACGCTGGCAAACATATCATTCGGTCTACACAGCTTGTTCTATTCTAGCATTCGTATCAGGCTACTATAAACCGAGGGGGATATCTTTCTATCGAAATACCTGATGCTGACCCCCGGTCTGAAGTTTTTCACCATCAGCGGGCAGCCATAGTCTTTTCGCAGGCGGCCAGGCTCCGATTTTGCGGCTTTTATTTTTCATAAAGAATACCAACATTTTAATCAAAATGTATTCTACAGAATATATGTAGTTTTCAAGATTACTTTGGGCTAAAATATCCGGGCATGCAAATCTTATACCTGCTAGCTGAAACAGCTTATGAAGATAATAAGCTTCAGTTGGAACAGATCAGGATCAGGGAAGTAGCAAGATGTCGTTAGGTAAAATTTTAGATACTCTTTTGCTCGGGCCTTTGCGTCTTTTATTTGAATTACTCTTTGGTCAGACTTACGCCCTCACAGGAGCAGCCGGCTGGGCCATTCTGCTGATGAGTTTTGTAATGAATCTTCTTCTTTTTCCACTTTATCGACGTGTGGACAAAATCCAGGAAGAAAGTCTAAAGCTGGAACGCAAACTGCAGCCGGGAGTAAAACATATTAAAAAGACCTTCGCAGGTCAGGAGCAGCTGATGATGCTGCAAACTTACTATCGTCAGAACAATTACAAGCAAAGCTATGCTCTGCGCGGCACACTTTCACTGGCACTGGAGCTTCCTTTCTTTATCGCTGCCTATCAGTTTCTCTCACAGTTAAAGCTGCTGCAGGGTTTGAGCTTTGGTGTCATTGCAGATCTTTCAGCTCCGGACGGACTTTTGCTGTTAGGAAGCTGGCAGCTTAACCTCCTGCCACTTTTGATGACGATATTTAATGTTCTTTCGGGTGTGGTTTATTCCCGCGGTTCTACTCCTCAGCTGAAAATCCAGCTTTATGCCATGTCTGCCTTCTTCCTGATCTTTCTGTACAATTCGCCTTCAGCTCTGATGTTGTACTGGACCTTCAATAACTTTCTTTCTCTGGTTAAAAACCTGTTAACCAGGAAGTCCGGCAGCAGGCAACTTGAAAAAAAGCAGGAGGCTAAGAAATTTAACACCGCCACTGCTGCAGAGTCTGCCGCTTCCGGCAGAATAACTCTGGTCAGACACAAAGCTAAAAAAAGAAAAGCCCGCCTGCCTCTGCCCCTATCGTATTGGCAGCTTTTTATAGCAACAGCGATCTTTTTGACCCTGCTGACCGGGCTCCTGATTCCTTCGACTTTAGTTTCCGCTTCGCCGGAAGAATATGTTGATCTTTATCATTACGAGCATCCTGCCCTTTATGTTCTCAGCAGTTTTTTGCTGGCAGCCGGGGTTTTCCTGATCTGGTTTCCGGTCTTCTACAAACTTATGTCCGATCGCGTCCAACGTGCTTTCGCCCGTATCTTCTTTATTGTGGCAGGATGGGCTCTAACCAACTATATGTTCTTTGGCAGGCATTTGGGCATAATTTCACCTGTCTTGCAGTATGACAACGGGATATCCTTCTCACTGTGGGAAATCATTGGCAATATTCTGCTTCTGATCGCACTGGCCCTGCTGCTTTATTATCTGCCCCGTTTAATCACTAAACGGGCAATTGTCTTACTGGTCGTCGCTTCTCTGGCCTTGGGAAGCATGTCGGTCATAAACCTCTTTAAGATAAAAACAGTTATCGATGATATTGATCTTTCTGCACAAGGCGGAGCCACAACTCCGGAACAGGCAAGGCCTCATTTTAATCTGAGCACTACTGGACAAAATGTGGTGGTAATAATGTCTGATCGCGCCCTGGGCACCATGCTGCCTTATATTTTCAATGAGAAGCCGGAGCTGGCAGACCAGTTCGCCGGTTTCACCTATTATCCGAACACGATTTCTTTTGGCAATTCGACAAATTTTGGTGTGCCTCCGCTTCTGGGAGGTTATGAATATACACCTGTGGAGATGAACCGGCGCGATCAGGAATCGCTGAAGGATAAGCATAATGAAGCTCTGAAACTGATGCCCGTAATTTTCTCGGAACATGGCTATGATGTAACCGTCTGCGATCCGCCTTATGCTAATTACAAGTGGATGTCAGACTTAAGTATATTTAAGGACTACCCTGAGATAAGTACATATTTAACTAAAGGAAAATTTGACCCGGAGCAAGATGATAGTGATTTAAAACGCAATCATCGCAATTTCTTTCTTTTCTCGCTGATGAAGTCGATGCCGGTAATTATACAGCCTTTATTTTATGATTACGGTAATTACCTGGAACTGCCTCAGTCTCCGGGGGCTGCAGTCTACAGCATACAGACATGCTTTTCCTCATCCAGTGCCCAGGGTTATCGCAAAGCCTTTATGCAGTCTTATCATGTCTTAGAGAATCTTTCAGCTATGACTAAAATCAATAATGAAGCAGAAAACACCTTTCTTTTCCTTTGCAATGATGTGACGCATGAGCCTATGTTGCTGCAGACACCGGATTATGTTCCGGCTCCGCAGGTGGACAACAAGGACTATGATGCTGAACACAGTTCCCGCTTTCTGAATCAGGAAAACGGACGCGAACTAAAAACTGATACTATCCATCAAATGAGTCACTATCATGCCAACATGGCGATGATGCTGCAGATGGGTCAGTGGTTCGACGAGCTGCGCCGCCTGGGTGTTTACGACAATACCCGAATTATTCTGGCATCGGATCATGGGCGGGATCTGGAGCAGCTGGAAGAGCTGATGCTCGATTACCCGGATGGCGGCACCATTGATCTGGAGTCCTACACACCCCTGCTTTTAGTCAAAGATTTCAATGCCCGGGATTTTAGCGTTTCTGACGAGTTCATGACCCAGGCGGATGTTCCGAGTCTGGCTCTGTCCGGTTTGATTGATAAAGCAACCAATCCCTTTACGGGCAAAGAAATAAATAATGATGAAAAATATCTGCACGATCAGTACATTATTCTGTCACACGTCTGGCAGGTAGACATCAACAACGGCAACACTTTCCTGCCGGCGGAATGGGCCAGCGTGAAAGAGGATATCTGGCAGCCTGACAACTGGTCTTTTTATCCGGATGATATGGTGCTGAAAGAGAATAAGATAGCCTGATGGTAAGAGGCCGGCCTCTTGCTTCCTCTGATCGCATCAGCAAAATATCCGAGAGCCCTGCACAGCTATCTGCTTTCTTTAATTAAAAGCAGGGCCATGAAATATAGCCTATCTTCACGAAAAGAATAAGTTAAGCCCGCGGTCTCGCATAGCTCCCCGACATCTATTCCATAAGCCGAAAGCGATTCCATCCTCAGCTCCGGCTTGATACAGGCTTCAGGGTAGCTGCACTGCTCACAAAACACACAGCCGCCACTTGTCAGCGGCAATATTCTGACATGGTCCGCTTTGATAAACTCTATGAGCTGTTTGAGGCGGAAATTATGCTCTCTGTTTATTAGCCGATATTTTTCCGCTGTAACCGGAGCTTCCACTATGCTGACAGATTGCAGGAGGATGCCCCGGTCGAATTCCCGTACTTTGCCCGCACACTCAGCCAATGTTCCGCAAGCCGGAGGGCAAACCCAGTTCTGCCCGTACAGCAGACAGTATTCAGGCTGGCAGTAAGCTCTTAGTTCCGCCTTGCAGACAAGGGATAGGTCTGCCAGATATTTTGCTTCTGTAAATCCCAATGCCAAAGCTTTTTGTAAGTATTTTTTCATATTATTCCAGAAATCAAGCAGCCCTTTCCCAGGCAGCAGCTTTGTAATCAGCTCCTATTATATTAAACTAAGACATGTGAAGAAAGCTCCACTTATTAGGGAAGTCTGCCCTTTCCAGTTGCCTTGTTACAAGCCCCCCGTGTGCGAATATTCTGATCCTTACGAGGACTCAGGCAAGCCGGAGGATTTTCAACTTAGCTAAAAGAGCCCTAGCTTAGCCTTCTGCAATATCATGATATAATACTTATAACTAAATAATGCGAGGCTGAAAATGAAAAAGACTATTAAAATAATGGGCATCGTTCTTTTAGCATTGTTGATCCTGATAGCCTTTCATACCCTAAATAGGTTATATCCTAATAATATAGTGCACAAGATACTAAATGGAGTGTCTCTGGTTCTGACGCCGATATTGCTGGCTGCAGTCCTGGCTTATTTAGTTAATCCCCTGACTCAGTGGTTGATTACGAAATGGAAAATAGGCAGAAAATATGCAGTCATTCTTACACTTATATTGTTGCTGATAGCTTCAGCTGCGATTATTTATTTTGTAGTCGTCTTCTTCATTGATCAGGGAAGAGCGGTATACCATGCAATAACCAAAGCTGGTTTTTTTGAAACAATAAGAGAATGGTTTGCCAGCAAAAATATCGAAAATATCTATATTTATGTTGAAGATTTTTTAAAGAATTACGATTACCAGAAGATATTGACCAGTAGTAGTTCTGTGGTCAGAGCGGTTGGCCAGGGATTGACTACGATCGTTTTAGTTCCTATCTTTTTATGGCACATTATGAGCCAAAAAGATGTTTTCTTTAACAAAGTATCGGATAACTTGCCTGCCAACTGGAGAGAGCACGTTATTCCCATTGTAAATAAGTCTAATATCGTCGTTGCCGGTTACTTTAAAAGCAAAATCATTTCAATTCTTTTCCTCTTTGTAGTCTTCACGATTTTTTACTTAATATTGGGAATGCCGGCCGGCTATGTTATCTTCTTTGCAGCATTAATCGCCATCCTGGATATTATTCCCTATATTGGACCGATTGTCGGCCTGGCAGTGCCCATTATCTATATCTTCGCCTCCGGAGGAGTGAACTTTTTTTACAAAGAAGCTATGCATGTCAATGCGTTTACAGCAAATGTTATTTTATTGCTGGTCAATTTTGCCATCCAGTTATTCCAGGGCAATTATGTCATGCCAAAATTGGCAGGCAAGCAAATGAATCTCCATTCAGCTTTGATTTTAGTTTTCATGTTGTTCTTTGGTTCAATTCTGGGCATCTGGGGTGTGGTTCTGTCAATCCCCTTAGGTGGCATCATTATTGTCATCTGGAATCACTTTAAAGAAAGAAGCTTTCTGAAGGACACTAGCGAGGAGGAAGTGGAAGATTCATAAGAACAGCAGCGGTCTAATATTTCAATGAAAATGAAATAATCACTTACGTTCCCAGCTCCCACGGAGCTTTAATTAATAATGTGTATAGCTAACAAATTTATCTACGAGGAGGAATAAATTGAAATTAATCTCATGGAATATCGACTCATTAAATGCGGCCTTAACCAGTGATTCAAACCGAGCTGTGCTTTCCCGGCAAGTTCTTGACACAATCGTGGACCAGGATGCAGACGTAATTGCCCTGCAGGAGACTAAACTGCCGGCCAAAGGCCCCGACAAAAAGCAGATACAGCTCTTATCCGAATATTTTGCAGATTACTCTCATGTGTGGAGAAATTCTGAGGAACCCGCACGAAAAGGCTATGCCGGAACCATGTTTTTATATAAAGACAAGTACTCGCCAACAGCTTTGTATCCGGAGATCCAGGCACCGGATACCATGGATTCGGAGGGACGGATCATTACTTTGGATTTTGGAGACTTCTATGTAAACCAGGTCTACACGCCCAATGCCGGGGATGGTCTGGCAAGATTAGCTGACAGACAGATGTGGGATCTTAAGTATGCCGAGTATCTTCAGGGTCTGGACAAGGAAAAACCTGTTTTAGCAACAGGAGATTTTAACGTGGCCCATACCGAAATCGATCTGGCTCATCCGGAAAATAACCGCAGATCAGCAGGCTTTACAGATGAAGAGCGTGCAGGCTTCTCAAACCTTTTAAGCAGTGGCTTTACTGACACCTTCAGGCATGTTCATGGAGATGTGACCGGCGTCTATAGCTGGTGGGCTCAACGAGTCCGGACCAGCAAGGTTAACAACTCCGGTTGGAGAATTGATTACTGGCTGGTCAGCGACAGACTGGCAGACAAAGTGATTCGCTCGGAAATGCTGGACTCCGGAGACAGACAGGATCATACACCCATCCTGCTGGAAATTGATCTATAAATTAAAAAAACAAGCACGCTCTATAAAATAGAATCAGAGCGTGCTTTCTTTATTGTCCCCAGAACTTGAGTTGCTGATGCTGCTGCCAGCACAAAGCGCTTGCTTTGCCCTGCTTAGCTGGAAATATTCTGTAATATCCCCTGACCCGCCCTCGCCTAAATACAAATCAGTACACGGTAGTTACATTATAATTAATTTGTTCTCATGTTACATTCATGGGCTTATTTGTAAGGTGGGATCGAACCACACACCCTGCCCCGAGAGTAACCATAAGAGCTTTTTTTATACTCACTTTTATACCTAGGCTACCTACAAAATTAAATTATATCCACATTCCAATTCATAGCCTGGATTTTAGTATCAAGCAGGCGATACTCTTTAGCTAGCTGATCCACTTCTTTTTGCATAGCAGTCACGTCAATAGTACTGACAAACTTAATTTCTGTTCTGGAATACCTGTCTTGTTTAAAGCTTGCCTCAGTTGCCATTTCAGAGAGAAATGTTCTTTTTTTTAAAAGAGCGTCTCTCCTGACTAAAGCCTCTGCCAAAGTCATCCGGTCTGAAAAGTCTGTAGAACTATTGGTCCTGTTGATCTTTACAATTATGTCTGCCAGATCATTTTCCATTTTAGAGAGTTCTTTTAAAAGAAAATCAGGATTCTCGCTGGGGTCATCCCCTTCCTGAACCAGAACATTATTTCTTAGCCTGGCCTTTAATTGTTCTAACCTTTTTTGTAAATCAGCTCTCAGAATCAATGCTTCCGCCAATTTCATCTGCCTGCCTCCTCGCCTTTATTGAAGTTATCAGAGTTCCTTTACCAGTGAAATCACTCGGCCTCTGTTATTGTCAGTTTCAATTCCTGTATCAGTAAACCCACATTTTGTCCAGAAATGTTTGCTTTGAGGATTCTCTTTTATATAAGCAAGTTTTACTCTACTATAGCCCTCCAGCTTCAGCCATCTTAAGGTTTCCTCTATGATAGAGCTCCCTGTTCCTTTGCCGGATTCTTTGCTATCCACCATAAAAAGGCCAATGTAAACCGTATCTTCCCGGGGATAAGAGGCTATCAAGTCTATTATTGCAATTAACTGATTATTGTCAAAAAAACCAAGAAAATATTTATCCTCCTTGCTTTTTCCAGGAGGTAGAGTACTCAAATCATCAATAATTCCCTTTATGCTTGCTTGTGGCGGGCAATATTCAAAATACAATGGATTCCCTCTTTGAAGGTCCAGAATAATGGAGCAATCTTCCGGCTCTAATTTTCTTACTTTATACTTAGAAAATAAGTTGTTTAAATCTAACACTATTCACCACTGTAAACTCTGATTTATTAAGATTAATTGTAGCATTCATTGGGTGCCTGACTGTGCTAAAAAATGAAGCAATTGGACAAAAGCATAGATCTGGTGCCGACAGAAGCTTAATTCACAAATCCCTAAAAGACGATGGCGTTTTACAAACAATCACACTTCCACTTTCTGCAGGACTCCTCAAGACTACAAATGAATACATGGATTCTCTCCGTATTAGATGAGATTTCTGATTTGAGTATCCTGAGGCGAAACTAAACTTAGCTGGCTGGCACCGTCTAAAAAAGACCAAAGATAAAGACCAGCATGGCCGCAATCAGCAGAACAAGCCAGGCGATATAGCGGTTCGTGATTTCCCAGTCAGATGCTTCCGCCTGGTCGGCATTACGAATACGGAAGGATAAGTTCCAACGGAATAGCTCTTCTGCATATAAAATATAAAAGGCTGTAACAAGGCAGAGAAGCAGACCGCCGAACCAGGCGCTCCATTTACCTTTATGCGTCAGCTCAGGGTCAGTCATCAAAGCCAGTATGGCAGAAACTGATGGTTTCATCGGGTCCATCACATGCCCGTTTTCGTCAATCACAATTCCATCGGCTGCTGTCTTAGATAAATCTAAATCTTCAAAGCTCCCATCCTCCTTGTAGAGCAAGCGGTATTCTCCGTTATCTAAAATGCCTCCACGGAAGATGATTTCCTCTCCCTGACTAAGCTCTATGCCAGTCATATGCAAAGTCCTTTTTGGAAATAGTAATGGGGTAAAGCACGGTAAATAGCAGAACCATGGCGATCATAAAAAGCAGGATTCTTTTCTGGTAGCGACCTAAAGATCTGATCCTTTCCACAGCTCCACCTCCTCTATATTTTCAGCTTATCACGCTGTTCATTCTTCGACAAATCTGCCGAGGCAATAAACTAAGCTGCCTGCCACTGTCCTACATCTAAAGCCCTGTGATAAATGAAGAAGAGTTTGCAAAAGTCCTATGGCTTATGCAATAACAATGGCAAATGTCATTGGACTTAAATTGCCAACGTATCATTGATGATTTGAGCAATCTTTTATGGGAGGGTATCTAAGAGCGACCGGCTCCGGTTAGGCCCCAGACAAGCAACTAGATAGACCAGCTGTTGGGAACTGTTATAAAGTTACCCGATTCTGCTATTTTTGCCCGAAGAAGACAGGTTGGAATTAAGATAAAACATGTGTGAACATCGATTCCTACGTAAACTATACTTTGCGTTTGGAGGACACTCTAGCACTAAACACTGCCGCTCAAAAGTGGAATTCTACATAGTCAAACATAAAAATACTATTTGTACTATAAACGCATAAGTGAGGTAATTATTTGTTATAACTACCTCACTCTGCATTTCTATAGTCTAGCTTTCACCTGAGGCAATACTCCACTTTTCGCCATCGGGGTGGGGGCAAGACAAATCTTTTTTTGCCGCACGAGATGCAACGAAGCAACCACAATGTCGACACAATCCATCAGCGTTGCTACTGCAGCTATCGCAAATGGCTAGTCGCGCCTTGTACGTCTTGTCATTGACCTTAACCTCTTGAGGAAGCGATTCAACATGCGATTTTATTACTTCAACAAGATCCATGCCGTCAAATTCCCTGACAAACTTGCACCAAGTACATTCTCTAGAGAGCATCAATTCACTTTTAGTTTGAGACTAACAACAGAGGCAGCAGGTAGTTCAACATTAAATCCGCCATCGGTTAGTTCTGCCTTCCAGCTTTTAGTGGCAACAGTATCTGGTTTATAAAATGTGTTTTTAGCATGGGGGTCACCAGTTAGAATAGTTGCCTCGACTTCTTTGACGCTCGTACCATAGATAGTCCCATCGATAGTTTCCGATGTATCTATAGAAGTATTGCAAATGGTACAAAGCATGTTGCCATCAGTGTCAACCGAGCAAGACTCAAAGATGTTATCAATTAAGTTATCGTTAGTTCCTACTTTTTTCTTTTCAACATAAGAACTGAGCAGAGTTGCATCCTGATGATCCTTAAACATATCATAAATATGATACGTCGGAGTTAGGAGCATTTTATTTCCTTCTGTCAGAATAATAGACTGGAGTACGTTAACCATTTGTGCAATAGTTGTTAAATGTACGCGATCAGAGTGTTTATTAAATACGTTCAGGTTGATTGCAGCAAGAATGGCATCACGCAGGGTGTTTTGCTGATATAAGAAAGAAGGATTGGTACCCGGTTCTGTACGATACCACGCTCCCCACTCATCTACCATCAAACCAACCTTTTTGTCGGGATCATAATGACTCATGATGTTGTCATGACGAGTGACAATTTCGTCAATTTTTGCAGTAGTATGCAAAAGTTGATACCACTCATTTTCACCAAAGTCATCTGCCGTTCTCATTTTGGAGAATAATCCAGCAACATCATCCATTCCGGTATCAGCACTCATTGAAGGGAAAGTGTAGTAATGCAGGGATAGGCCATCAGCGATAAAGCTTCCATCGCTGGCATTAAGCATGAACATCTCCTCTGTCAGGCCCTTCATTAGTGTATCGGTAAAACTGTAATCCTCATGGTTGGGACCGGATGCTATGATCATGGTCTTTTCCACTGTTTTTCCACTGAGCATTGCGGTCAATCCACCACCTACTGCGGTATCTATGAAGTGAGCTGCCTGACGAAATTGATCAGCATAATACTGTGGCCTCATCTGGCCCCCACAACCCCAAACTTCATTGCCGATACCAAATGCAGCAAGACTCCAAGGCTTGTCACGGCCATTCTCACGACGCAGCTGTGCCATAGGGGTATTTAAATCATCTCGGATATACTCAGCCCATTCCACCATCTCACGTATGCTTCCGCTGCCAACATTACCGCTTATGTAAGCACCTGCTCCCACCGCTTCACAAAAGTCCATGAATTCGTGTGTGCCAAAACTATTGTCTTCAAGAGTGCCGCCCCAAAATCGATTCGCAATAGGTTTTCTGTTAGGACCGACACCATCTTTCCAGTGGTAGGTATCCGCAAAACAACCACCGGGCCAACGCATGATAGGCACTCTGATTTGCTTGAGGGCATCTATCACATCCTTGCGTACGCCATTTTCATTGGGTATGCTCGAATCTTTGCCAACCCAAATCCCATCATAAACCAAACGGCCCAAATGCTCACAGAAATGACCATAGATGTTTTTGTTAATAGTTGACTGTTTGTCAAGATAATTGATCAGATACTTTGCCATTGTAATATCCTCCTTCTGAATATTTATATTTTTAATTAAATAGTTTCTCTTTTTTGGTAAGCTTCATTGGCAAGATGTGCTCGTTTCAAATCAGAACGCCATCTTATGAAATAAGGCTGGTTCGCCGAGAAAGCAAGCAAAAAGAACAACACAACACTATTTATAATGTCACGGGTGGTCGAACCTATGCCCATTGTCAACATACCATTTGATAGAACAGTCATCGTAATTACTGCAATTACAATGCCAATAGAGTCATCGCAAAAGCGGGATAGGAATATTCCCAAAAAAAGGCCCAAGAAAGCATTCATAACTGTTGTAATAGAAACAAATGCCGCAGGAGCATTAACTTGACCATTGCTACACATGTAGATCGCAGATGCAAACCCTGCGAAAATGCCGCTAACAGTAAAGCTCATTTGCGTAATCCTCTCTACCTTAAGTCCTGCGCGAGAGGCAAGTTCGCTGTTACCGCCCAGGGCACGAATATTGTGCCCATAAGCGGTTTTATTCGTAAGAATATAGTACAGCACAAATGCAACTGCAAATACGATAAAGATATAGGGCGACTGAGCTAAAATAGAATATTTCACATCAATGATTGCTGTTTTATTTGACGCAAAAATCAAGGCAGGCATCGCTTCATAAACCAAAGTTAATCCAAGCGCAACTACCAGAAGCGGTACTTTAAGCTTATTGTTTAGAAAACCAGTTATGCTAGTTAGAACAATGCTAGTAATTAGGCAAAATACAATAAGTCCTGGCAGCCCTGTTCCAGTAATGTTCATAAGGTTCCCGCCAATAATAGCTGATGTCATTACCACAGCGCCTAGGGAGAAGTCCATTAGTCCTAAAGACAGGTTGGGCATCATTGCCATTATGATGATCGCTGGAAACACAGATTGCCTTAGTATGACAAGGATAGACCGAGATGTGAAGATCCTCCCTCGGGTTGCTATACCAAAAAACAAGCAAATAAACACAGGGAAAATTGCCGTTTTCATGACCCTGAGTAACAGTTCTTTTATTCTCGATGACATATTAAACACCTACCATCATTATAAATTTCTACTTAGACTGAAGCTACGTTGTAGCTCAGTTACCACTACGCTTTATAACATCTTCGATAGAAAATGCCATGTGCATTGCCTGATAATCCTCAAATGTGTAATCGGGGTTGAAGCCCTTGATCATGTATCCGATCTCTTCGGGAGTATAACATGTAGAAAAGCGAACATATTTGTCATAGTCAGCAGCTTCCTGAGAATTATGGATGTCAACAAAATTGCGGATCACCATCTTGGAGCGGTCAGGAATAAGGTACGTGCCATCATACATATAGTTATAAAGGGGAGCAAAGGCAGTTACGATAGTTGCTGATTGACCTGTACAAGTAAACACCAGTGTCTCATTTGCGAAAAACTCATCACAGCTATCAGACATATCAAAACCAGCCAATTTAGCAGTGCCCATGAGACCCTCTGTAGTAAATGCCTGAAAAACACTTTCATTAAGAATAACAGAGAATATACCATCCATATCGGGATATGCTGCTGCAAAATTTGCAATAGAGTCAGAAAAACCTAACATTGTATAGTCTTCGCTTATTATGTTACCACCAAGCTCAGTGAATCTATCAATGAAGCTATCGGCACGGTCGTCCATTATCTTTGCCAAACCGCGAGTAATACCAGCAACAGCAACATTACGGCAGCCGGCATCATATATTGAATCCGCAGCATTTACCGCAGAAATATTGTCGTCCTCGGTTACAACACCAAGGAAGGTGTCATATTTTGAGAAAACTTCCATTTCTTCATCGGTAAAAGTCATACAATAAACAACAATCGGAACACCATAACGTTCAGTAATTTGTAAAACTGACTCAGAACAGCCTTGCATTATGATGCCGTCAACGCCTGCTGTACAAAGGGTCTCAACTGCATTGGTGTTATCTTCAGTACCTGTATTTTCGACGAACTGAAATGTAACGTTAAAGTCGTCTTCAAGAGAAAGCAGATTCTTTTTCCATTGGATGTACAGTTCATTACCGGTATAAACGCCAACTGCACCGACTTTCAGACTGGGAAGATCATCTGGGAATTGGAAGTCTTCAGTGCTGGGGGTTCCGCTGGGATTAACCGGGGTGGTGTCTTCCGGAGACCTGGTGGTTTCTGGGACAGTTACGGTAGAAGGTCCTGAAGGTTCGGAAGTGGGATCGTTCGTTTCAGGTCCCTTACTGCAAGCGGTAAAAGCAAACACTATGCTCAATACCATAAGAATACTTAATGCACGTTTCATAATTTCTCCTTTATATTTGTATTATTTTAAAGCGATTACACTCGCCTTAACTGCCAAATTACATAAACACAACTTGTTTCAGGTTGGAACGGTCATAGCTAATTGCCACTATCACGATAAAGAGCAGACCCTTAATCATGTTAATGTAGCTGTTATCCACCCCTGCAAGAGTGAGCCCATTAGTCAGGGAGGTTATGATAAGCACACCCACTATGACAGAGCGAATTTTTGCTGAAGAGCCGCCAGCCATGGGAAAACCGCCCAGTGCCAATGCGATCATAATGTTGAATTCTAAGCCACTACCGGATTGTGTAGAAACCGTACCAGCACGCGCCATCTGGAAACATGCAGCAATTCCGACGCAAAGTCCCAAAATAAGATGAGCTGTTACAACTGTTCGCCCGGAACGAACTCCGGATTGAACTGCTGTTAAGATGTTTCCTCCGATTGCCTTTTCCTCCTTGCCGACACGGGTTTTTTCAAATAGAAACCAGCCAATCAACAACACTAATAGCAATACGGTAACTTTAAGCGTGTTGTTATTTAAAAATCCATAAATGTCCATAGGAACAAGTATGTTACGTCCCAAAGCGTTACACCCTGCCACGAGAATACCTGTGCAGGCGCTACGTACACATAAGGACACAACAAAAGGCTGTAAATGTAGAATATAAGAACCAAAGCCAACAATCATAGTTGCTGTAACAGCAACAAGTATAGCCCCGACAGCACCCACCCAAACAGGCAAACCGAAATGGGTATATGAACCAATGAACACCATTTGAGCAACACCGCAGGCTGCTCCTAGCGAGAAATCCATACCGCCTTGGGCATACACGAAGGCCGCCCCAATAGCAACTAGTGCAGTTGTAAAAGACTGGTTCATAATATTAACAATATTTTCATTGGACAGGAACAATCCTCTTGTCGCAAAGGTCATAATTATAATCGTAAAAATTAAGCCCACAAAGGGAAAAACAAGCATAAATATATCCTTACGACGGGCCTTTTTAAGAAGCAACTCATTTACGTCAATTGCTGCTTGCGCTTGTGTTAGCATTATTGTTTACACTCCCTATCATATATTTGATAATATCCGCTTCAGAAAGCTCAGGACTTCGTTTAAATTCAGCAGTAATCTCACCATCCTTCATGACCAGCATCCTGTCACACATACCAATCATCTCCGGCAGCTCTTCAGATATTAAAACAATTGCTTTTCCGTTCGCCTTCATGTCTTCAAGAAGACGATAAATGGCGGCTTTTACACCAACATCGATGCCACGAGTCGGACAATCTAAAATTAAAATATTGCTATTACGGCCGAGCCACTTAGAGAAAGCCACCTTTTGCTTGTTCCCTCCGGAAAGTTCAGTAAGACGCTGCTTAGGCTCGCGGCACTTAATACCTAAAATATCGATTTGCTCTTCTGTAAAACTTTTTTCTGATTTATTTGAAATGAGTCCAAATATCTTTGACATTGTTGATAATGAGGGCAGCACTATGTTCTCCATAATGCTTGCGCTAAGAATAATGGATTCACGGTCACGGTCTTTAGACAGATAAGCCATATCTTGCTTTACAGAGGAGTAAGGGTCTTTAATATCAACACCGCGCTCAGGAAGAGTAACACTGCCGGTAATAGATTTTTCAATACCAAAAAGCACCTTCCCCAGCTCGTGCATGCCGCAATCAGACAATCCACATACTCCCAAAATCTCACCTTTGTGGAGCTGCAGGTCAACATTTGTAACAGGACCAAAAGTGATTTGTTTGGCATCTAGCACAACAGTATCATCGTATGTACATTCAAAGTCACTCCGGAAATAGTGTTTAGAAAGCTCACGTCCAACCATAAGACGGCGCATGTTATCTTCAGTTATATCCCCACCCTCAAGAGTATCGATTATATGGCCATCGCGCAGGATTGTCACTTTATTGCATACGTTCATTAGTTCGTCAAGGTCATGAGATATAAAGATTACGCCCTTATTATCAGACTTGAATCTTTCTATAAGGTTAAAGAGTATCTCCCGTCCTTTCATGGCTAGAGCGGTGGTTGTTTCGTCAATGATCAAAACATTTGGATCTGCAACCATAACACGTGCAATTTCAACAATTTTTCTATCTTCAAAATTTAGAGAGGCGGTCATTGAAGCGGCATCAATGTCTCCGGCACCAATGTCATTTAGGATTTCTTGAGCCCGTTTGGTTACGTCCTTCATATTAATAAAGCCGTATTTTGTAAACTCATGCAAACGCCCAGTAAAAACATTAGAAGCGACTGAGATGTTCCCAATGGTTCCCTGCTCTTGAACTATCATACCGATACCCTTGTTTTGGGCATCTACCATGTTTTGGGGCATATAGTCCTGGCCATTTAACTCAAATCTGCCACTATCACAGGTCTGAGCACCAGCAACAATGCTGGAAAACGTAGACTTCCCCGAGCCGTTTTCTCCGATAAGCCCGTGAATCTCACCGCTACGAAGAAGAAAATCTACATCCACCAGAGCCCTGGTAGGACCAAAATTTTTATTCACTCCCATTGCTTTTAAAATTGGTTTTCCCATTTTATAACACCTTTACTGTATATTTATACCTTATACTCCTAAGATGAAGTATCGAGACAGTTATCAATTATGTTGATTATCCTTCTATTTAAATCTGTGATTATACTGATAATTCACTTGCCATGTACTCAAGAGGAAGTCCACTTTTATAAAGTTGTAAATATCGTTCAAACCCCTTAACATCTTCAGAATCAGGATTAATCGTATTATCTTTCAAATCAGAAAAAACTATTCGATTGAGATAGGACTCCAATGACTCTTCAGAATTTCGCTCCCTCATATAAGCTGCCAATAAAGCCATACCCCACGGGCCACCTTCACTTGCTGTTTCCAATACTGAAACCGGTGTGTGGAGAGCAGCAGCCATTATTGTCTGACCAACCTTTTCAGTTTTAAAGAAACCGCCATGTCCATAAAGTCTATCAAGTTCGACATTTTCGTCATCGCAGAGAATGTCAAAACCAATTCTCAATGTTGTTAGCGCTGAATATAGCTGCATTCGCATAAAATTAGCTAAGGAAAACTTTGCCTCAGAAGTCCGAACGAACAGGGGGCTGCCTTTTTTCATACCTGTGATACTTTCACCGGAAATGTAATTATAGGAGAGCAACCCACCACAATCACTGTCTGCTGCCAGAGCCAAATAATAAAGCGTATCGTACAACTCAGACTTACTTATATTAATTTCAAGGGAGTCAAGTAATTCAGAGAATATTTTCAGCCACGCGTCAATATCTCCACAACCATTATTAGCATGAACCATTGCAACAAGATCGCCAACAGGTGTCGTCAGGAGATCAATTTCAGAATGTACTTTTTTCAGTTCTTCCTCAAGAACTGCCATTAAAAACATGCTTGTTCCCGCACTGACATTACCACTTCGTCTGGCGATGCTATTTGTTGCAACCATACCAGTTCCAGCGTCGCCTTCCGGCGGACAAAAGGGAATACCAGGCTCTAGCGATCCACTCGGGTCAAGGAGTTTTGCTCCTCCATTTGTCAGAGATCCAGCCTTATCCCCCGCAAGCAATATCGTTGGGAGGATATCGCTTAACTGCCACGCCAAAGCTTTATCGCTAACCAATAAATCAAACTGATCCATCATCCTCTGATCGAAGTGTTTCGTACCTATGTCGATTGGAAACATTCCACTGGCGTCACAGATACCAAGCACCTTTTCTCCCGTCAGCTGCCAGTGGACATAGCCTGCCAGCGTTGTTATAAATGAAATATCTGGCACATGCTCTTCAGCATCTAATATTGCCTGGTATAAATGTGCAATGCTCCAGCGATGAGGTATAGGATAGCCAAATAACTGCACTAATCTTTCACAAGCATTAAAAGTATTAGTATTGCGCCAAGTTCTGAAAGGCGTTAGGAGTTTGTCATTTTTGTCGAAAACCATATAACCATGCATCATTCCAGATATGCCGATACTTCCGAATGTCTTTAACTCAATGGAATATTGTGACAATACATCTTCTTTTAATTTACGATAACAGCCCTGTAAACCGTGCGAAATAGCATCAAGACTATATGTCCAGACACCATCATGAAATTGGTTTTCCCAGTCATAGCTGCCCGCCGCCAGCGGAGTGTGATTAGGTCCAATTAGAATCGCCTTTATCCGGGTAGAACCGAATTCAATACCCAAACTTGTATCTCCAGAATTAATTACTTGTTTAATAGTCTTTATTTCCATCTTTTACCTTCTTGATTCTGGACTCAGTTATCATCTTGCCCATAGTAGGCATTTTTACCATGCTTGCGAAAAAAATGCTTAACTAACAAACTCTGTTGCATATTTTCGATATCCTTTTGCATCATCATGCTGTGCCAGGCCATAAAGGCTAACTCTTCCAGCACTATTGCATTAGAAACTACCTTCTTGATATCTTTGTCCCAAACAAATGGTCCATGATTGGCTACCAAAACTGCCGGAATGGTCAGCGGGTCTAAGTTTTGAAAAGTTTCTACAATCACCTTCCCCGTTTCAAGCTCATATTCTCCACTAATTTCTTTATCTGTCAGTAAACGCGTAACTGGAATTGATCCATAGAAATAATCACCATGAGTTGTACCCAGGGGCGGTATCTCAAGCCTAGATTGAGCGAAAATAGTTGCCCATCTGCTATGGGTGTGAGCAATCCCACCTACCTTATCAAAATGTCGATATAACTCTAAATGTGTCGGCGTATCAGATGATGGTTTAAAGTTGCCCTCAACTCTTTGCCCAGTCATGACATCAACAACTACCATATCGTCTGCAGTCATTTTGTCGTAATCCACACCACTAGGCTTTATCACAACATACTTGTGTAAGGGATCTATAGCCGAAACATTTCCCCATGTTAAAGTAACCAGTCCATTCTGTTTTAAAGCCAAATTAGCCTCAAAGACTTCAGCCTTAAGTTCTTCCAGCATAATAGTTCCTAATCTAGCGTCTCATGTGCCAGACAAAATCTGAAAGCATCAACTCTTGTTCAAATTTTGTTGGATCGGTGTCTTTGCTTATATGTACAAACTCAATGTCCATCATTCTCGCCCAGTCACGCATTATTTCGGCATCACAATCGTAACTGAGTGCTGTATGGTGAGCACCACCTGCAAGAATCCAGCATTCTGCTCCAAGTGTCAGACTTGGCTCTGGCCTCCACATCACTCTGGCAATCGGCAGGTTAGGCATAGTTTGGCTTGGCTTTACGCAGTTGATATCTTGTACGATCATCCTCAGTCGGCCACCTATATCGATTAAACTCGCAACGATTGCCGAGCCAGCCTTTCCTTCAAAAACAAGGCGTGCAGGAGGCTCTCGATCTCCTATATTTAGTGGATGAACTTCAATTCTAGCTTTATTTGCTGCTATCGACGGGCATACTTCCAACATATGTGCACCAAGCGAAAGACCTTCTTTTAAGTCGTAGGTGTAGTCCTCCATAAAAGAAGTACCGCCGTCTAAGCCAAATGACATTTTCTTCATTAGTGCTGTTAGCGCAGAAATCTTCCAATCGCCCTCACCGCCATAGCCATAACCCTGGCGCATCAGATTCTGAGTGGCAAGGCCAGGAAGTTGATTCATACCATATAGATTTTCAAAAGTATTAGTAAATGCAATACAAGCTTCTTCATCCATCAATCCCTTAATGGCTATTTCTTCTCGTGCCTGATATTCAATTGCGTCCAAATCATGAGGATCATTGACTGTATATAAACTTTTGTATTCATCAACTTTTCTAGCTATCTCCGATTTACTTACAGATCCCATGCGCTCGACTAACAAACCCACCGGCCATGTGTTCACCTCCCAGCCAAGCTTCATTTGCACACCGACTTTATCACCTTCTGTGACTGCAACATCGCGCATGTTGTCACCAAAACGCATTACCTTCATATTTTTACTAATAAAAACACCAACAGCAGAGCGTACCCATTTTCCTATTTTTCTCTGAACATTCTCGTCCAGCCAATGGCCAACAACTATTTTCCGGGGATAGCGCATTCTTGCTCCGATGAAGCCATGCTCACGGTCACCGTGCGCGCTCTGATGCAAATTCATATAATCCATGTCGATTGCTTCATTAGGAATTATTTCAGTGAACTGAGTATGGAAGTGTAAGTAGGGTTTTTGTAAAAGAGATAACCCATTGATCCACATCTTACTTGGAGAAAATGTATGCATAAAAACAATCACACCGGCACAATTATTATTATAATTAGCTTCTTTTATAAGCGATGTGATTTCTTCACTTGTCTTAACTGTGTCTTTATAGATAATTTCACAAGGTATTTCTCCGCTATCATTCAAGGCCTCAACAATTGCTTTACTGTCTCTTTCAACCTCAAGCAAGGTATCAGGCCCATACAGAAATTGACTCCCTGTGATAAACCAAAACTTTAAGTCTTCAACCCTGTCCATAGATCTCCCTTCACAAGCAAAACTAGCTAACTGATATCTTGTAGCACTAATATGTACTTACAACTTTTCATCATGCTAGCATTGTACATGATCACTTTCAAATGTTTTTGGTTATTTTGGTTAGTTTATAGATTATATTCAGATTTTTATGTCACATTTCACAATTATATTGGTGTACTTATTATTAATCACTGATTGCTGAGCTTATATTACAATACAGGTTCCGATAACTTGTATTGACATTATGCTTAAAACAATCTAAACTTTAGTACAGTAGTTAGTTGAAAGGGATCTCATGGCTACAAAATACAAATACATTATTCTTGCCAATCAAATTAGGGAACAGATCAGTACAGGCTATTATTATCCAGGAACTAAGCTGCCTACAGAGAATGAATTGTGCTTGCGTTATGATTTAAGCAGACAAACAATCAGACAAGCACTTTCCCTACTCGAGGCAGAAGGTTTGATAGAAAAGCGTCAAGGCAGCGGCTCTTTTGTAACGAATGATAGAGCACACTCTACCAATCCAAATGGGAACAAAACAATTGCTGTCATTACCACTTATATAGGGGAATATATATTTCCTGACATCCTCAGAGCGATTGAAGAAATATTGACAGAGAATCATTATTTAACAATGATTTTTGCTACTAAAAACCGTGTTGATAATGAACGTCGCATCCTTAGCAACTTGTTACAGCAACCCCTGGCGGGAATTATCATTGAAGGAACAAAATCTGCACTGCCAAACCCCAACATTGATTTGTATCGCGAATTTGAATTCAGACAAATTCCAATTGTTTTTGTACATTCATCTTATCCGGAACTGACCGGTGCTATTCGTGTAGTAGCTGATGATAAGAGGGGCGGACGGATAGCAACTGAACATCTGATTGCAAATGGACACAGAAGAATTGCCTGCATATTCAAAAGTGACGATATTCAGGGGCACTTGAGATATGCCGGCTATAGTGCAGCTATGCGCTCCTATGAGCTGCCAATAGTTGACGATAATGTTCTGTGGTATACAACCGAAAGTCGCAATCTAATTAGTATCTTTGGCAGCAATTTAATAAGAAACTGCACAGCTGTCGTATGTTACAACGACGAAATTGCACTGCAGCTTGTCTCACTTTTAAAAGACCGCAATATTAAGGTTCCTGAAGACATTTCTATTATGAGCTTTGACAACAGCACCTACAGCGAACTTTCGTCTCCTAAAATTTCTTCATGTTCGCAGCATAAACGACAAATTGGAATCTTATCGGCTAAAAAATTGATTAATTTGATCAATGGTAAAAAAGAAGAGACAGCTATTTTACCGTGGAAAGTAATTGAGAAGGAGTCTGTCAAGAGACTCATTGATGATTAGACTCCATTTAAACTTACCATCAGGTGTTGTTCTCTCCGGGAAGTTGCCAGTTAAAACACCTGCATCTGAAGATATTTTAGAATGCAATAATTAAGTACTGTTTAGATTTATTTTCTTGGCTCGGGATGAATTTCTTTGGCAGCGTATCGTGTAGTTCTTTTGTAAGCGTCAAAGAGACCACTGGCCTTTTGCTGCTTTTCCGACAAACATTTCGGACATCAAATACATTACGTTCGGGGATCAACTTTGGTTAGGACTTGGATAGTATAGGTTTATTCTTTATAGTATAAGAAATTTTGTATTAAAAAATGCAACAGGAGTGTCATCATGTCACATAAAGCTTCTCAACTAACATCCTCATTTCGATTATCAGATGGCCGTGAAATTCACTACTATACTATCACTAATGAAAGTGGAACAAAGCTTGAAATATGTGATTATGGAGCACGTATTACAGGCATATGGATGCCAGATAAAACTGGTCGTTTAGATAACTGTGTTCAGCGATTTGACAATCCTGATGATCTCCTCGGATTTGGCGCTTACTACGGTGCGACGATTGGACGTTTTGCTAACCGACTGGCTGGTGCATCATTTACGCTCAACGGTCGTCACCACACTCTTACGATGAATGAAAACTCAAATATTCTTCATGGAGGAGATGGTTTTCACAATCGCATTTGGGATATTCAGTTGATGAATGACAGTATTATCTGCACGTTAGTAAGTTCCTATGGAGACCAGGGGTTCCCCGGTAAATTAAAGGTTAAAGTAGGGTTTAGCCTGCTTGATGATAACTCCGTAGATATCAATTATTGGGCTCAATCAACTCATGATACTGTTGTCAACCTGACCAACCACAGTTACTTCTCTTTATCCGGGTCTGATAATATTGATATCCTCAATCAAGAATTGAAAATTAATGCTGATTTTTACACTCCAACTAATCAGGCACTATTGCCGACCGGTGAAATCCTCTCTGTTCACAATACTCCATTTGACTTCACACAATCTAAAGCCATTAGCAAACACATATACGATAAAAACCCCGATCTTGAGATAGGACAAGGATATGATCATAATTTTGTTCTGCGTAAAAAGGAAAGAAATCAATTGAGTGAGGCAGCAGAAGTTTTCGACCCTTACTCCGGTCGCGTGCTTTCCTGTCTTACGACGGAGCCTGGTATACAACTCTATACATCAAATTCGATAATTCCTGATGCTGTAGACTGGCCATATTTACGCAGCAAACATAGCGCTCTGTGCTTGGAGACCCAGTGTTTCCCTAACAGCATGGAGAAAACATGGTTTCCTTCTCCGATACTATTTGCAGGAGACACATACAAATCTCGCACGATATATCGTTTTTCAGTGCGAAGTTAAATCTAAGCTATGTATAAACATCTTTGATCTTCAAAGATAACTGTTGATAAAGAGGATTTTCCAAGATTTTATCCGCATCCCCTTCTACTTGCCAAACACAACTTAATCACCAAATTCAACAATAAATCTGCTCAAGCATTATTGTCTTCAACTCCGTTACTTTGTAAGTAGTTGCTGTTTAAGGAAGTTGCTGATATTTCCGTGACTATGCTCTGTGTCTCGGCTCAGATTAACTGCTGCATAAAATATCTAGTTGGGCCTAATTTGCCCCCGGAACTTAACCTTCGCTTTCCACATAGGCATGCGTCCGGATGTAATCTAAAATAAGGGATAATCCGTCAATATTAGGATGCAGGCCGTCATTCAACATCAACTCATCCTTAGCCATGCCTTCATCGTTCAGGAGAACGGATATAGTATCCAGGTATGAGCAGCCGGTTTCTTCTGCTATTGCCATAATCCAGCTATTGCCTGCTGTAATCATGGCATTGGTAATGCCTCCATAGTATCTATACTGCTGGGTAATGGGATAGATAGATTGGAGAATGATGATAGTATCGGGGCTGATTTCCCGGATATCAGTCACCAGATCCATATATTCCGTACTGAAATACTCTTCATCCATAAAAGATATACCGTTGATACCTAAAGCTATGATCAGAATATCCGGCGGATGCAGGGCGACAACGTCACGGATGGGACGCTCTGCATTATCGTAAGGATCAAAAATCTGATAGCTGCTCTGGTAAGCTAAGGTCATGGTTCCTTCAGGTCCGGTCCAGATTTGTTTGGAATCTTTCCCATCGCTCAGAAGTTCAAGCGGCCACAGCCAATAAGTTGGTGAATCGCAGATAAAAGTGATCCTGTCAATGTATTCCTGACCCATATCCTCGCTGGGAACCAGCAAGGCCGGTGAATCATAATTGACGGGTGTTAGCTGGGGATTCAGCTTATAAATATATGCTGCCGAACGATCCGCCTGCGGAGCAGGTGGAACAGTAGTTATTGGAGTGGACGTCGTGGTAGTTGCCACAGATGTTGTAGTTGTTGGAACAGGTGTTGGAGCCGTACTTGTAAGAGTAGTAGGGGTATGATCGCTGTCAGGAAAGCTGCTACTTGTCTGCTTAGTTGTTTCTTCAATAGAAGTTGGAGAGCAAGCCACAGGCAGTAAAACACTGCCCAAGATCATTAGCACGACCAAACAAATAAGGAGAGATGGTACTCTTCTACTTTTCATTATCCTCCACCTGACTCTAAGTGTATCCAGTATATACACATTTCCGGTCACTTTGTAAACGCTTACAGTTTCGGAAATTACTAACGAAATCAAGAAAAGGTTATGACAGAAAGCTATTGATTTAAGCGCACTTATAACTTTAAGCATAGTAGAACTTTGAGAGGATTGAAAACAGTCTAGTTGCTCGATGTGTTCAAAATGCAAAATTTAAGGGCATTGACTATGATAACTGAAGATACTTAAGTGCCTGCCCCCTATCTTCTCAACGCATGATGCCATGTTTTTCTTTATTACAGAACAGATATGGCCATAAATATAAACAATAGAAAACAGGCACCTCAGTTTTTAAAAGGCTTAGATCCTTATATTCGCGATAGGCAGGCACTCTTATTTTTCATTGCGAAAGTACATAACGATTGGAAATCAAGGATTAAGTAGCCACGCTGTTAGCTATTAGATTAACTATTTGCTAGAATAATTGCAAACAAACTATAGTATCAATAATAAGCTGGGAATCAGATCTATTCCTTCGATGAAAGATATAGCAAATAAACTAAAACTATCCAGAACAACTGTTTCAAATATTCTCAATAATAATCTGGATGATAAATCATATAAAGAGGAAACCATCAGAGCTGTTCTGCGAACTGCGCAAGAGATGAATTATATCCCCAACTATAATGCGAGATCCCTGAAAACAGGAATCACAAAAACAATTGCCATTGTTGTTCCTGATATAGCTAACGACTTCTACGTTAGGATTATTAAGATAATAGAAAATCTTTCTGTTCGGGATAAATATAGCTTAATCGTCTGTATCACAGAAGAATCGGTATCTAAAGAAGCCAATACACTTGACATACTAACGAGCAAGAGGGTTGACGGTATTTTGATTGCACCCGTTTCCTACGCAGAATCTTTAAAGCGCTCAGATTACAGCTATAAGATAATTTGTTTTGATAGACTCGTATCCGGGAACCGCTTTCCTTATGTGATTATTGATAATGAAAAAGCAGCATATAAGCTAACTGAGAAACTGTTGAAAAACTCTGCCTTAAAGCCCTTATTTCTTGCTGGTTCTGATCACGACTACACTGTCAAGCGCAGGCTGTCTGGACACAAAAAATGTTTAACTGACAACAATCTCAAAGTTGACGAAAGAAGAATCATATTTGATGTTTTTGATGACAGAGATTCATTTGAGAAAATGAACGAGATCATTGCGAAGCAGGAAGTAGAATTTGATTCGATATTTATGAGCACTAATTATTTCATTTATGGAGTGCTGGAAGGATTGATTGCTAACAATATTGGCAATATTCCTGTAGGAGGTTTTGAAGATTTTAAAGGTTCTAGTCTAGTGGCACATAATATTTATAAAGTAATACAACCTGAGGAAATAATGGCACAGATTGCGTACAATAATTTGCTGAAAATTTTAAATAATGAAGATGTAAACAATGTCATATTGGGCACAAACATTATTTCATAATTCCCTGAAAATGTGTTTGGCAAATACAAAACCTGCCAACGCGGAAGTTAAAAGTCTACCGGCGCGGAAGCTAAAAACCAGCCACTGTGGAAGCTAAATATATATACCCTCTTCGTTCCAATAATCCCGTGCTCCGCTATTGCATTCGTGAGTTCTGCAAGCGATAGCTTTGTCCATCGTGCATCAACAGCATTCCATGATGGATTAATCGATCCAGGATGACTGCTGTCAGTTTCTGGTCGTAAAAGATAGTGTTCCATTCGTCAAAAGGCAAATTAGTCGTAATAATCACACTTCTCTTCTCGTAGCAATCTGAAATAGTTTCAAAAAAGAAGTTGCGTGCCTACCCGCTCAAAAGGAATGTAGCCCCACTCGTCCAAAATCAATAAATCAGCAGTGTTAAGTTTTCGCCAGAACTTGTTTTCGCTTCGCCCTTCCTTGGCCTGCGGCAAGAGGTTAACCAAGCGACTTGTTTTGTAGTAAAGGACTTTGTAGTCACGCTTGCAAGCTTCTATGCCTAAAGCAATGGCCAGGTGTGTCTTGCCGGTTCCGGGTCTCCCATAAAGAATTAAATTCTGCTCGTTTTCTACAAAATCGCAAGTGCGCAAACTCTCCGGTGTAAGTTCGGCAGGAAGAACAATATCTGAGAAATCAAAATCATCATAGCCCTTCATCAGATCAAAACCTGCCTGTCGGATATAACGCTTGCGCCGTTCGTTACTGCGACTGGCGACAGCCTCTGTCAAAAGCTTAATCAGAAACTCTTCGTGGCTTTCAGCCTCAACCTCCACATAGCTGTCAGCTATATAAGTCCCCTGAGTATTCCGAAGCAAGTTGAGCCATCGTTCCGACGACCGTGAGCCACCCGTTCCAAAAAGCGGGAGCCGCTTGTACCGACGAGTCGGAACCGGTCTTACCGACATCAGATCCACTAATTCCGAGAATAGAACCATAAGACCTTGCTAAAATAAATTGTCACGAAAGTGGCAATATTTTTAGGAGGTCAGAAAATGACAAAGTATCGAGAGATTTTGCGTATGGCAAACGAGTCGTTCAGCCAGCGCCAAATCGCAACGACGCTGCGCATATCGCGCAACACCATCAGCAATACATTGGCGATGGCAAAGGAGCAGGGTCTAAGCTGGCACAAGATCAAGGAAAAAGCTCTGGATGAGTCACAGGTCAGAGCACTACTATACCCTTAAAAGCTGGCAGAAAACTAATACAAGCAGCCTGACTGCGACTACATGGAAAAAGGACTGATGAAAGAAAGCCTTCATACTGTGAACCCGACATACAGATAAATTATCAGGAACTGGCAGAACACTACTCAAGCTTCATAATGCCTGCACGCATAAAGCGTCCGCGTGACAAAGCCAATGTTGAGAGCTCGGTCAATAATCTGGCAAATAATATCTTAGGGAAGATGCGTAATCAAACCTTTTTCACCCTGGAAGAATTTAATGAGCAAGTCCGGCAGTACTTTGACATCTTCAATACTCATGCCTTTCAGAAGAAGATGGGCAGCAGAGCCACCCTTTTTGCACAAGAGCGAGATCTGCTTACCCATCTACCTAAAACGCGGTACGAAATGGCAACCTGGAAAGTTGCGACCGTCCAACCCAATTATCACATCAGCGTAGACGGCATGTTCTATTCCGTCCCTTTTCAGTATATCAGTCAGAAGCTTAATGTTAAGTTTACAAGTTCTCTAATCGAAATATACAAAGCAGACACCAGGATCGCCAGTCACCGGCGTTTACAGGGGCGCAAAGGCCAGTATCAAACAGTACCGGATCATAGCTTTGCAAGGTAGTATCAGTAGAAAACTACCAAATAAACGTTGGAAAAACGATAATGCTTTTCCTAGTAAAGAGTTATATCTAAACCTACATAGTCAGAGAAGTGATGATGAGGATATTTCTTACGAGTTTAAATTCCTAACACAAGAAGAAGCAAAAAGACAAAAAGATGATGTGCTATGGTATCTTGTTAAAGATATATTAAAGTATTCTCAGGACGAACTTGTAACAGATATAATTATTCCAAATGGCTGGGCAACAGACAAAGTTGCAATGAAGAATATATCATTATTGCATACCCGACTAGTGGGAGATGAAATAATAAATTATTTTGAAGTCCAAACTGATTCTATCGATAACGTTCTTGATATATTTGTTCGAGTTAATTCAGGTGGAACAGTTTTATCGAAGAGTGATCTATTGTTCTCTACCATAGTTTCCCACTGGGATAAAGCTAGAGATGAAATAGATAATCTGCTTGCAGAAATAAATAAAACTGGGGAAGGATATAAATTTTCTAATGACTTTATCATGCGAACTTGTTTATATGTTCTTGATATGTCCGTTACGCTTAAAGTTGAAACATTCAAGAAAGATAGTGTATTGAAAATAAGAAATAACTGGGGAAATATTCGTAGAGCGATTACAGATACCGTTGATTTACTTAATGAGTTTGGATTTAATTCAGAGAATATCATATCTTATGTAGCAGTATCACCAATGGTTTATTATCGTTACAAGGGTGGTAAATTTGATGCTGAAAGTAAATCTGAATTAAGAAAATATATAGTTATAGCACAGGTGAGACAGGTTTTTGGTGCAGCAACAAACTCAGCGCTTACGAGTATACGAGAAGCTTTAAAGTCATCTCCGACAGAGTTTTTTAGGATGACCTCACTACTAAACGTTCGCTTTACTGGGGAAAGAACACTACGCTATACCTCTGAAGAAATAGACGCAATATTTGATTCATATGAAATTGGTGCATATACATTTATGTTATTATCCTTACTTTATCCAAATTTAAAATATAGCCAGAAGGGGTTTCATCAAGATCATATGCATCCATATACTGGTTTTGAAGAAAGTAAGATTGCGATGCTTAAGCTTCCCGATGGTTCAACAATTGATGATGAAAGAAAAGAGGAATGGAGACGTAGAAGAAATACATTGGCGAATCTGCAATTATTAGAAGGGCGTGAGAATGAAAGAAAAAATGCGACACCTTTGGTAGATTGGATTAAGGTTATTGCTAATAGTGAGAGTGCTAAATATATGCCGAGTGATTCTTCTTTTGAACTTTCTCACTTTGAAGATTTTATGGATAAGCGTCAAAAATTAATGAGCGATGCTTTGAAAGCAATACTACTTTGAAGAGTATAGGTAAGGAGCTTAAACTTGGGTGATGCAAAAGAAATTAAAATTCTGCATCGGTGATAAGTTATGAGGGAGGTAATAAGATGTTTAATGCAAAGTTAAGAAAAAATGCAATCGACAATTATAATGTAGCAGTTGAACGCTATGAAATAGTTGCCAGTGATTTAGGCGAAAATACAAATGTCCTTTATAAAGAGCGTGAAAAAGCCCTAAATCTCGTGAAACTGATTGAAGATCACATTAATCAATTAGCCAATACTCCAAAAGAATTTAAAATTACTCTTCAAAAGATTGAAATAGAAGTAGAAACTTTTAAGACAAAACAACAAGAAATTAAAAAGGCAGAAGTTGAAGCAAAAGCTGCAGCTGGAGGCTCTGGAGCTGGGGCAACTTTAAGTGCTCTTGGAGTTGCTGTAGCTACAATGGGACCAACGGCTGCAATGGGTATTGCGACTACTTTTGGTGTTGCATCAACAGGGACGGCCATCTCCACTTTATCAGGGGCAGCTGCGACTAACGCAGCATTGGCATGGCTTGGTGGCGGGGCATTAGCAGCTGGTGGAGGAGGAATGTCTGCAGGTAGTGCATTCCTCGCCCTTGCAGGACCAGTAGGATGGACAATTGCAGGAGTTATGTTAGCGGGATCGGTTGGTTCTGGTTTATTTGCCAGTCACAAGAATAAAAAGACTGCCAATAAGTTAATTGCAGAAAGAGAAAATCTCGAAAAAATAATCAGAAAATTTAACAATATGAACTCAGAGGTCACGGCATTAGTGGAAACTACCCGTACTCAAATTGTTGGCGTTTCTAAAGCGGAAAAGGCTTTGATTGGAAGTGATTACAGTCAATTTTCTAAAGATGAAAAAATGCAAGCAGGATTGCTTGTAAATTCAACTTTAACTTTGGCTCAACTAATCAATAAGGAGCTTAAATTAAATGATTAATGTACATGCTATCGACAATAATGTCGAACAAGGGATTGCTTCATATGTGGATTATTTAAATAATATCCGATTAACAGATCTGATGAATTCATTAGAATCGATTCTTACAAGTGAAACAGAAAAATTATCAAATTTAGCTACTAAATCAGCAAATGCATTATCAAATCTAGATTGGGCAAAAACAGAAATTGATAATCTTATCAATATTAATCGTGGTGGAGAAACAGGAGTACATGGTTTTATTTCGGAATTCGCTGAAACGGGTATAAGAAATGCAAGAGATGTTTTTCAAGGACTACAGAAAAGCGTTATGCTATTAAATGATAATGGACCTGCCGATATTCTACTTCAAGGAAAAGAAGTCCAAATGAAGTTTTATGCAAATGTTTTAGAAGAGATTAAGCAAGCGTCAAACTATAAAAAAATGAACATGATGTTTCCAAAAGATCATGGTAAGCGTCAAACGCTCTAATCAGAATTGAGTTTTTTGAAGTAAGCTGGTGTCAG
>ENA-UOOK01000541-UOOK01000541.1-fermentation-metagenome-genome-assembly--contig:-NODE-541-length-50313-cov-10.297385_pt1 | contig 50313 bp, 33 predicted proteins | sample MGYA00245777_ERZ724023 | MGnify/ENA primary metagenome ERZ724023 (study PRJEB28704, sample SAMN03018312) | fermentation metagenome | biome: anthropogenic terrestrial biome; feature: soil; material...
AAAGTACCGACGAATGCAAATACTCCTTATCGGATATCATTTGACGAAATCATATTATAGACTTTGCCCAGGTGTGAACAGTAACTATGTACCTTCATTATTCAAGAAGGTTAATGGAGGAGAGCAGAAGATATACTAATTGTATAAAAAAAGCAAAAGACATGTTGACATACCAAATATGACATATATAATATGAATATAACATTAACTACTATAAGAAAGGATTACTTGAACATGTACACGTAGGAAGTTATCAATTCACACGAAAGAGGAGGAATATATGGGCAATCCGATTTTTGAAAAATTAATGCCTGCACCGAAGAATGGCGGATTTAAGATGGAAGATTATTATATCTGGTGTGGTTCAGCCATCAAAGGGGAGGATGGACGTTTTCACATTTTTGCTTCCCGTTGGAAAAAAGAGCTTGGATTTGGGATGCACTGGCTATTTAACTGTGAAATTGTCAGAGCTGCCAGTGATAAACCGGAAGGACCTTATGAGTTTGAAGAGGTTGTATTTAACAGGCGTGAGAGGTGTTACTTCGACGCGCTTAACCAGCATAACCCATCAATTAAGTTTTGGAATGGAACTTATTATTTATTTTACTTTGGAACAACCTATGGAGGACCAATTCCTGGTCCTGGAGATCAGATCTCATCGGAGAGAGCATCCGAAGTATGGAATAATAAGCGTATTGGTGTAGCAACAGCAAAATCTATATACGGACCGTGGAAAAGGCCGGATCAGCCGTTAATTGAGCCAAGGAGACCGGGACATTGGGACTGTACGATAACAACCAATCCTTCTGCAGCCATTTTACCCGATGGTACCACATACCTGATTTATAAATCCCGGGAATATGCAGGTTCTACACTTCAATTAGGAATTGCCAGAGCACCGAGACCGGATGGACCTTATGAACGATTACAGAATGATCCCATCTTTAAATTTAGTAATCCGGATTTTCATGTGGAAGATCCTTTTATCTGGTACGATAACGGACTGTTTCATGTTATTATGAAGGATGACTTTAAGAATAACTGTGGTGGAATTACCGGTGAATGGGGTGCCGGAGTATATGCAACAAGTATAGACTGTATCAACTGGAATATTCATTCCGATCCCAAAGCCTACAGCCGTAAAGTAACCTGGGATGATGGAACAGTCACAACCCAATGCAATTTGGAACGGCCGAATTTATTATTCCAAAATGGTAAGGCTACTCATCTGTTTTTGGCAACCGGAAATGGACGAAACCCTTATGAGTTTGAAGGTGTTACATGGAATATGGTGATACCGCTTAAAACCGATTAAAATGTTACAACCAACTAATCGCCAATTGAAACCAATTGAACAAACGGCTATGTCAATAGCCTTTCAAAAACGTCAAGCGTTAGGAGTGATTGTTTATGAATTTATCAACGAAGTTTATCTGCGCAACAAGGGAGTATAGTACGTTTCAAAAGAATATTCCAGCACCTTATTTTAGAAAAAAAGTTATGCTTGAAGCATTGCCTTTGACTGCAGAACTTAGTATCTGCGGCCTGGGATTTTATGAGTTGTTCATCAATGGAAAACGAATTACCAAAGGTTTTCTAGCTCCATATATATCAAATCCAGATGATTTAATTTATTATGATCGTTATGAGATAAAGGAAAACTTAAGAGTTGGTGAAAATGTAATCGGAGTTTTGTTAGGGAATGGAATGCAAAACTCCATGGGCGGAGAAATATGGGAATTTAATACTGCCAGATGGAGAAGTGCCCCAAAACTTGCACTTTCCCTTGAAATGAAATTTCCGAATGATGAATTTGCAGTGATATATTCGGATGAAGATTTTAAAACAGCTCCGTCACCGATTATAATGGATGATTTGCGTGCAGGTGAGTTTTATGATGCTAGAAATGAGATTACCGGTTGGAATTTGCCAGGATTTGATGATACATCATGGAGTAAAGCAATTAAAACAGAAGCACCAAGAGGTGAAATTACAATTTGTCATGCAGAACCAATTGTAGTGACAAAAGAATTAGAAGCGATTGCTATACGGGAGAGTAAGATTTCCCTATTCCCCAAGATCAGAGAAGGTTTGCCGGTTATTCAGCCTCTGGAGGATGAGTCGGGCGACAAGGGGTGGCTCTATGATTTTGGTGTGAATGCAGCAGGGGTTTGTAAGTTGAAAGTCAAGGGAGAACGTGGACAAAAGATCGTATTGCAATTTGGTGAACTTCTTGCTGAGGACGGCGGCATTGATTTACGAGCTATGACATTTCTCCCCGAGCGTTTTAATCATAGGGATATTTATATTTGTAAGGGTGGGGAAGAAGAAATATATCGGCCGACCTTTACTTATCATGGATTTCGTTATTGCTTCGTTATGGGTATTACGCGAGAGCAGGCAACGAAAGAGTTGTTAACGTATGAAATCATGAGCTCAGATTTATGTAGCAGAGGTGGATTTGAATGTTCGGATAAAATCGCAAATGCTCTATGGGATGCTACCATAGTTTCAGATCTTTCAAATTTCTATTATTTTCCTACGGACTGCCCACATCGCGAGAAAAATGGCTGGACAGGAGATGCAGCTTTATCAGCAGAACAAATGTTATGTAGTCTTTCTGTTGAAAATAGCTATAAAGAGTGGCTGCGAAATATAAGAAAAGCGCAGAGTGCAGAAGGGGCGTTACCAGGAATTATACCAACCGCAGGGTGGGGATTTTCTTGGGGAAATGGGCCGGCTTGGGATTCGGTACTCATATATTTACCTTACTATACATGGCTTTACCGAGGTGACATAGAAATTCTACAAGAAAATGCTATTGCGATTTTTCGCTATATCAATTACTTGTCGATTCGATGTGATGAGAAGGGGTTGCTGCATATTGGCTTAGGCGATTGGTGTCATGTTGCTCGGCAAGCGGATAATCCAAAAGCACCATTAGTTGTTACGGATACCTTAATAGCTATGGATATCTGCGAAAAGTCAGCGAAAATATTTGATGTTTTACATATGGATTTGCAAAAAGAATTTACACAGAAGTTATATTGTAATCTTTGTAGCGCAGCCAGGGAGCATTTAATCAATTATGACACGATGACGGTATTAGGGGATTGTCAATCCTCTCAGGCAATGGCAATTTACTATAAGTTATTTAATGAAGAAGAGAAAAATAAGGCGTTTGAGGTATTGCTTCGTTTGATAAAGCAAAGTAACAATAGTATGGATGTAGGAATCTTAGGAGCAAGAGTTTTATTCCATGTGCTCTCGGATTTTGATGAAACGGAATTAGCGTTTCAAATGATAACGAAGAAGGAATTTCCATCCTATGGTAACTGGATTGAACAAGGAGCAACTTCTTTGTGGGAAAGCTTTCAATTACCGGGCGATTGTCCTGAGTCAAAAAATCATCACTTCTTTGGTGATATTATTTCTTGGTTTGTAAAAAGGTTAGCAGGAATTTGTATTAATCCAAATGAAGTGAATCCAAATGAAATTGCTCTTAAACCGCATTTTATTCCATCACTTTCTTTTGCTAAGGGGTATTACGATACTACGGCGGGGAAAGTATGTTCATACTGGGAAAAGGATGCGCCTGATAAAATTATATGGCATGTAGAAGTTGCGGAAGGATGCAGTGGTTATATGCTTTTACCCAAGGGATATTGTTTTGAAGATGGAAGTAATCAAAAAGAGATTCAAAATGGAAGATTTCTTGTTGTAAAGTGTAATTAGTTCGTGGAATATTTATAAGAAAAATACTATGGTTGAACAGTTTGCTTTTTTAAGATGGAAAAGAATATGGCTTATTTTAGCCAGGGAGGTAGCAAAATGCTTTTTTTAGAGGAAAGAATAGGTAAAATTATATCGGAATTAGGGAGATTTATAACTAAAAATGAAATTCCGCTCAAAGATTATGAATATGTTGTGGTGACAGAGCCCATTCAGGATGTTAGAGATATTAAGACTGAATGGAAAAGTCTCGAAGACACGGCAAGATGTGGTGGAGAAGGGAAGTATTATTTTTATAGGACCAGGGTGATCATTCCGAAAGAAATGGAAGGGAAAACAGTAATTTTCCGGTGGAACACTCACAGGGGTACGAGGAGGGATACCACGAACCCTCAAGGGAGACTATATGTAAATGGAAAGTATCTGCAAGGGCTGGATGAAAATCATGAAAGTATCATTTTAACAAAAAATGCGCTTCAGGGGACGGAATATGAAATATGCATAAGAATATATACCGGACAGGAATATTTTTATTCAACGATGGATTCCTATATTGCAATTCAAGAAGTTGAAACAGAAAAATTATATTATGACATAAAGGTACCCTATGATGTTGCAAGGCTGTTAAAAAAAGAGGATGATAATTACATCTCAATTATACAAAGTCTGAATGCTGTAATTAATATTCTGGATTTAAGGCAAGTGTTTTCAGAAGCATATTATGATTCAATACATAAGGCAGAACAATACATTCAGGAAGAGTTCTATGATAAAAAATGCAACCCGGAAGGTCCTGTGGTATATTGTGTGGGGCATACCCATATTGATATTGCCTGGTTGTGGACCGTAGAAGTAGCTAAGGATAAGGCAGTCCGCAGCTTTGGTACGGCTTTGGAATTCATGAAGCAGTATCCGGAATATAAATTTATGTCCAGCCAACCCCACTTGTACAAGGCGATTAAGGAACAACAGCCAGAAATTTATGAAGAAATTAAGAGTCGAATTCAAAGCGGTCAGTGGGAAGCAGAGGGTGGTATGTTCGTGGAAGCTGACTGTAATCTTCCGAGCGGAGAATCTTTAGTGCGTCAAATTGTCAAAGGAAAGAAATTTTTCAAAGAGGAATTTGGTGTTGATAATGAAGTCCTTTGGTTACCTGACGTTTTTGGATATTCTGCGGCGCTTCCTCAGATTATGAAGGAATGCGGTTTGAAATATTTTATGACGACGAAAATCAGTTGGAATGAAATCAATAAAATGCCCTATGATTCCTTTTGGTGGAAGGGGATTGACGGTACAGAAGTATTAACCCATTTCATTCCATCCTCCGATTACGACAGAATGCAGGTAAGAGATAACCGATTCACTACATATAATGCTATGTTGGAGCCCAATCAGGTGAAAGGTGCATGGAGCCGTTACCAGCAGAAAGATAAAAATCAAGAAGTTTTAATGGCCTATGGATTTGGGGACGGAGGCGGCGGACCTACCAAAAATATGATTGAAAACCAAAGGCGGTTGGAAAGAGGAATCCCCGGATGTCCTGCAACGAAGACAGCCAGTAGCCGTGAATTCTTCCATCAACTAGCGGAGGCAGCAAAGAAAACGAAATTTCCAAAATGGGACGGGGAACTGTACCTGGAATATCATAGAGGTACTTATACTTCTATGGCAAGAAATAAAAAATACAATCGTAAAGCAGAGATACTTCTACATAATATAGAGCTGACCGGAGCTTTATCCAAGCTGCTATCAGTAAATAACTATCCTACAGAGGAATTAGAGGAATTATGGGAAACGCTACTGCGTAACCAATTCCATGATATCCTTCCGGGATCTTCAATCTTAGAAGTATATCAAGATTCTCAAAAGGAATATGAGAAAATGTTCTCTCAAGGCAATCAGCTGCTGGACGAAAATTTAAACCTTTTAAGCAATCATATCAATGCTTCGAAGGATAGCGTTGTGGTTTATAATATGAATGGATTTGAGACGGATGGATATCTAACGATCAAGATGAATAGAGATTTGACCGGTTACTCTTTGGCAGATGAGAATTCCAAATATATGGTACAAAGGTTAGACAGCGGGGAATATCTTGCTAAAGTTGGAAAAATTCCAGCCATGGGATATCGAACATATCATTTGATTAAGGAGAAACATGATCCGCTTCAGAAAATATTTGTTTCGAGAGAACGTCTGGAGAATGACTATATCCGCATCATATTGAATGACAAGGCTCAGATGATTTCTATCTACGATAAAAAAGCTGAACGGGAAATACTGCCACAAGGTAGTATTGGAAATGTATTGATGACCTATGAGGATATTCCGCATAACTGGGATGCATGGGATATTAATAATTATTATACCGAAAAATCATGGGAGGTTTCGAATGTTTCTGATATTACAATAGAAGAAGGAACCCTCCGTGCTGGCGTTAGAATTAAGAGAAAGTATCTGAATTCTACCATAGTACAATCAATTTATCTGTACCACGACGGTCCATCCATTGAAGTGAGAAATGAAATTGACTGGAAGGAAAATCATTTATTATTAAAAGCCCTTGTTCCTGTGGATGTCCATACCTCTGAGGCAACCTTTGATATTCAATACGGTAATGTAAAACGTCAGACGCATTACAATACATCTTGGGATTATGCAAAATTTGAGGTTTGCCATCATAAATGGGTGGATGTATCGGAAGATGGTTATGGCGTTAGTGTCTTAAACGATTGTAAATATGGATGTAATGTACATGAAGGTATCATCGGTTTATCCTTATTAAAATCAGCTACATCACCAAATCCGGAAGCAGATAAGGAACATCATGAGTTTACCTATACCATCCTGCCTCATATGGGAGATTGGAAAGAAGCCGGAATTGTAAAAGCTGCATATCAGCTGAATAATCCGTTGCTTGCTATGGTAAAAGAAAATGACGGCGGTACATTACCTGCATACTTTGAAGCATGTTCCGTAGATGTGGATAACGTTGTTATAGAGCTGATCAAGGAACCTGAAAGCATGGAAGAAAATACTGTGATTGTTCGCTTGTATGAATGCTTTAACCGTAGAAGCAAAGTAACAATGAAATTGTCTTATCTTTTAAAATTAAAAGAAGCAATGGAATGCAATATGCTGGAAGAAAATAAAGCAGCTTTCGTTGTTACGGACAATGAAGTGGTATTTGAAATCAAGCCCTATGAGATAAAGACATTAAAATTACGGTTTTAAACTTGAATGTCAAACTTATATTATTGACGTCGATCATAGATGTCTGAAAGAAACTACAATTATTGAGGGGATATAACAATGCTTAAAAAATTAAAATATACACCGCTTACTACGGATGAAATTGCACCGGAGGGGTGGCTGAAACGTCAGCTTGAAATTCAAGCAGAAGGGTTATCTGGTAATCTTCATAAAGTATGGAAGGATGTTCGCGATAGCAAATGGATCGGCGGCGAATGTGAAGGTTGGGAAAGAGTCCCGTATTGGTTGGATGGGTTTATACCTCTTGCTTATTTACTAAACAATGAAGATATGAAAACAACAGCCAAAAGATATGTTGATGCCATATTGTTAAGGCAGAATGAAGATGGTTGGATTTGTCCGTGCAGCAAGGAAGAAAGAAGAACCTATGATGTTTGGGCTGCATTTTTAATCTGCAAGGTATTGGTTGTTTATTATGATTGCAGTAAGGATGATCGAATAGAAGAAGCGGTCTATAAAGCCCTCAAAAACTTGAATGATCATTTGGATGGCAATACCTTATTTAATTGGGGAATGTCACGATGGTTTGAAGGATTAATCCCGATATTTTGGCTCTATGAGAGGAGACCGGAAGATTGGATGATTGATCTATGTTTCAAATGTAAGATACAGGGACTCAATTATAGGACGGTATTTGAACATTGGAGAATGCAGCAGCCAAACGAACATGGGAAATGGAGTTTTATATCCCATGTTGTAAATATCGCGATGGCTCTTAAATCGGAAGGATTATTTTCACGGTTAGTTGATGGCGACGGAAATGATTGGGCGAAACAAGCGTTAAACTTATTGTTTCGTGATCATGGGATGGCAGCAGGACATTTTACCGGAGATGAATGTTTATCAGGAAATAGTCCGGTACAGGGAAGTGAACTGTGTTCTGTAGTGGAAGCAATGTATTCATATGAAAATTTAATATCCATAACAGGAGATCCGTATTGGTCGGATTTGCTGGAAAAACTTGCATTTAATGCACTGCCGGCAGCTACCAGTGCTGATATGTGGACACATCAGTATGATCAGATGACAAATCAGGTGGAAGTTAGTTATTTACCGGAAGATCATGTGGTTTTCCGTACCAATAGCAGAGAATCTCATTTATTCGGATTGGAGCCGAATTTCGGATGCTGCACGGCTAATTTTAATCAAGGATGGCCCAAATTTGCCTTGTCCACAGTGATGAAAAGTGAAACAGGGTTTGCGATAACGGCAATTGCTCCGGTTACAGTAAATGCAATGCATAATGGAGTAAAGGTTCGTATTCAGATAGAAACCGATTATCCTTTTGGTAATGGCTACCGGGTAAGTGTTATCACTGAAAAACCGCTGGAAATGTCGCTCGAGCTTCGAATTCCTTCTGTTGTAAAAAAGGCTTATGTTGATGGAAATGAAACACAATGCAGGGGCGGTTTGAAACTAAACGGAGTATGGGAAAAGGCAAAGCAGATTTACGTGGAGTTTGAATACGAAACTAAATTTGTAAAACGGCCGAATGAGCTTTTTTGTATAGAGCGCGGAATGCTTCTCTACTCCCTGTTCATTGATGAAAAATGGGTGGCACATGAATATCAGAGGGATGGAGTAGAGAGAAAATACCCATATTGTGATTATGAGATTTTTGCAGGCAGTAAATGGAATTATGGTTTTGCCAATCGCAAGGTGGAAGTAGTGGAGGGAACCATAGGCGATTATGTATTCTCAAATGAGTGTCCACCGATACAAATCCTCGCTAATGTAGTTGAAATTGATTGGGGTTTTGAACATGGCATATGTTTGAAACAACCAAAAAGTCGAAGTCCAATCGGATCTGTAATAAAGAAGAGGTTTATTCCCTATGGTTGTACCGATTTACGTATAACCGAATTACCGATGGTTAATGAAGAATAAAATAGCATACCTGATATATCAATGCATGTATATGTATTATATATATGCAAAATATTAATTTCATAGATAGTAATTAGAATATATAGCTAGACAAATTCTAATTACTATCTTTATTTTGTGTATAAATGCAACAAGCGAAACAATTACCGCATAAAAAGTTGTGAAATAATCGCAAAATGCATTGACATAACATGTAATAGTATGTATGATATATATATCAAATGTAACATAGTAGAATAAATCAATATATCATCTTAGGAGCAAATTTATGATAAAAAACAAAAAAATAGTTTTCTATGTAATTTTTGCTGTTGTTGCTTTCGGAATTGGATTATGCATATGGATAGCGGTAAATAGCAGGAGTAAAGATTTAAATTTTGTTTACGATGGAAATACGACTATGGAAGGCGAAACGGAGAAAGCAGGACAGAGTATCGGTGGCATCAAAGATGGATATTATACAGCTTATCAATTTAACGTAGAAGAGGCTGCATATGAAAGTTTCACCAATTTTATAAATGCATTTTATTATTATAGCAATATGAATAAATTTGGTTTATTTCTGAATACGGAATTCTGGGATCAGGCAGAAATATATGAAATAGTGTTAGATGCTTATGAAAATACCGGACATCCCAGATACAAAGATATGATATATGATATTTTCAAAGGGTTCAATTTACATTATGGGACGGATTGGGGCAATAATGAATACAATGACGATATTATGTGGATGGTTATTGCCTGCGCCAGAGCTTATCTTTTAACCGGTGATGAAGAGTTCTTAAAAACAGCAGAATATCATTTTAATCTGGTATGGGATAGAGGATGGAGCGATGATTTGGGTGGGGGTATTTGGTGGCGTACGGATAACCAAACCAAAAATGCATGTATTAACTGTCCGGCAACCATAGCCGCATGCTTGTTAGGAGAGGCCTTGGGAGATGAAAGTTATTATGATAAAGCGGTACAAATCATGAATTGGGTAGTGGCAAATATATATGAAGATTCTACAGGTCATGTATATGATGCATACGATATAAGCGGATCAAAGAATCAATGGGCTTCTACATATAATCAGGGAACCTTTATTGGAGCCAATGCTTTGCTGTATGAGCATTTTCAGGATGATATTTATTATGATCGGGCTAGATTGGCAGCAGATTATGTCATTCAAACAATGTATCAAGGCGGAGTGATGAGTAACGAAGACAACAATGGAGATTTGATAGGCTTTAAAGGGATTTTGTGCCGTTGGATATATCGTTTTGCAATATATAATAATCAGCCTGATATTTTAGAATGGTTAAAATATAATGCGGCCACTGCCTGGAACAACCGAAATAAAGCAGGACTTATTTGGACAACCTGGAATTCTAAAACCAGCGATACCAAACCATATGATATCTTTGGGCTATCAACTGCAGTTTCGCTTTTAAACAACTGTAGAAGCAATATCAATTTGATAGTTGATGCATCGGATAGGATTGAGATGGATCAATTTGATTCCTGCAGGGGAATCACGACGGAGGAGAGCTCCGAAGGCGAAAAGTATATTGATAGCATTACGGATGGTTTTTATACCGTATATCACAATATAGATTTCGGCAATGGGGGATTTACGAAAGCTGTTTTTAGGGCTGCAACACCCAATCAGAGTGGAATAATAGAAATCCGACTGGGAGGAATCAACGGTAAAATTATAGGAAAATGTGAGATTACCAACACCGGCGGATGGAATGTATGGGAAACATTCCAATGTAATATAACAGAGGTCAGTGGGATTCAAGATCTGTATCTAATATTTAAAGGGAATGGTCCTCTGTTTCAGCTAACATGGTTCCAGTTTGTTCAATAAGGGATAGAAAAAATTATACAAGGAGGATATGGGGGTGAAAATGACAAAACCGTTAGTGTCTTATTAGTATGCATGTTTATTTAACATGAATTGGCTTCAATTTAAAAAATAGGAGGAGGTATTAATTATGTTTAAAAAAAGCTTAAGTATTCTTATTGCACTTGTCATGGTATTGGGTTTGGCAGGCTGTTCCGGTAAATCAGATCAAGGCAAGTCTGATGTCAGTGAAACCGATAAAAAGGTTGAGGATATTAATCAGACTGAGGATGTTGATCAGGATGAAACAAAAGAGGAAGTTCCCGAAGTGGATACCGATGCTCCGGAAGTTGTGGATTTGGGTGGATATGAATTTGTTGTAGCTGATGTAAATGAAAACAGATGGTTTCCGAAAGAGGGTAGCTCTGAAGTAGCGAATGCAATAATTGAAAGAGTGAAATGGGTAGAAGATACTTATAACTGTAAAATAACATTCAGAGAACATAATGAATCAGAGTTTGCGGATGCAGTATTATCCGGTGATAAGTATGCGGATATTATCATTTGTCCTACATGGGAAATTGGAAGGCATGTAGGCAGTGGAAGAATTATGGATATCAGTAATGTTCCCGGTGTTGATTTAACGAAGCCGTATTGGACTAATTATAACAATACAAAGCTTCTTTCCTATGGTGATAAAATCTATGGTGTTGGCGCGCCTTTTGCAAGTCAGAATGATGAAGTATTTGTTATGTTCTTTAATAAGGCGATTATTGAAGAGTTAGGTCTGGAAAGTCCTTATGATTTAGTGGAAAAAGGGGAATGGACATTCGATAAATTCTTAGAGTATGAGAAGGCTGCATCGAAAGATTTAAATGGTGACGGTGTTATGGATGAAAATGACCGTTACGGATTTGCTGCAGGTCATGATTGGGATGTTTCCGTAGTAATGTATTTGGCATCAGGAAATAAAGTTCTCAAACAGGAAAAGGATGGTTCTATTACCTATGGCGTAAATACTCCGGAAGCATTTGATGCGCTTAATATGGTGAAGAAAATGGTAGCCGTTGGCGACACATTCTATCCGAAGCCTGAGGGTTCTGACATGGACGCTTATGTGAATGCATTTGTTGAGGGTAAGGCATTGTTTTATACATATTCCAGAGGTAGAGGTGTAGCTGATAAAATTTATGAAATGGAAGATGATTTCGGTATTGTACCAATTCCGATGGGAAAAAATACAGATACTTATCAGTGCTGGGTTAGTCATGATGCGCCAAGTATGGCAGTACCGATCACCAATTCAGATATTGAAAAGACGGGTATTGTGATTGAAGCTTTAGCATATGCAGCTCAAAAAGAAAACGATATTGCCTTTGATGAATTCTGCATGACCAAACTTAGAGATGATGAATCTGCAAAAATATTAGCGGATATAAACCAATATGCTGTTTCTGATCTTTGCTTTATCGGCCAGCAAATGGTTGGTGATATTTATCAGGGGTTAAGTATCATTCCGAATATATGCTTTTTTTCACCGACTACTGAAGTAGCTTCTGCAGTAGCTGAGGTTGAAATTTCGGTTGAAACAGGTATACAAGAATTTATACAGAAAATGATGGGTACTTATGTAGAAGAAACAGAAACAGAATAATACAGAACTTAAATAGAAAATGTTGATATAAGGGATTCGAATCACTTGTATGGAACATACCAGCAAGACACGGTTAGTGGTTTGAATCCCTATCAGCATTGGGTGGAGTGATAACATGAAATTATTAAAGAAAAAAATTATTGCTGTTATATTGTTATTTTCCATTATATGTTCTGTATCGCTTCCTTATGGTAGTAATGTGGCACAGGCTGAAGTTGATAAATTAGATTCATACCAGAATAATATGAATTATTTTATAGGTGATACATATGGTCAATACCTGGAAAAATATAAGAATGTAAAATCAGGAAACGATGTTCATGTAATTTTGGCGGATGATTATTTGGAAGCGGCCGGTGAAGTAACAAAAGTTGGAGATCCTAATGGTGATGGTAAATATTCCAATGCAGTTTATTCCGGAGAAGAAAGTAGTATTTCATGGAAAGTTACCATCAAAGAAACAGGAATGTATAACATTTTGGTCGATTATCTTCCGGCAGAAGGAAATAATAACGATATAGAGCGGACAATTTCTATTGATGGTGAAATACCATATAAAGAGGCTCAGTTTGTAACTTTTAGCAGAGTGTGGGTTGATGCTGAGAAAATCAAACAGGATATCAATGGGAATGATATCAAACCCAAACAAATAGAAACTCCTTGCTGGAGAAGCGAGGATGTATACGATGCTTCTAGGTATTATAATGATGCTCTGCAATTTTATTTAAAAGAAGGAACCCATGTCATTACCATAGAGGCAGTTAGGGAACCGATGTACATAGGTTGTATAACGATACATAGGACAAGAGCATTATCCAAATATCAAGAAGTGAAAGCAGAATATGACAAGAATGGGTATAAACCGGCACATGCAGAACCAGTCAAGATACAAGCTGAGGATACCTATCAGAAGTCAAATTACACATTATATCCATCCACTGATAGAACCTCGCCGGCTACAGAACCACAAAATACATCCGCAGTGAAATTAAATATCATTAGTGAAGATAAGTTCAAATTGGCTGGCCAATGGATCAGTTGGAAAATTAATATACCGGAAGATGGGTTGTACACCATTGCATTGCGATATAAACAGAGCCTATTATCCGGGATATTTACGAGCAGATTGCTTCGTATTGATGGAGATATACCATTTGAAGAGGCTAAAAATTTGAGCTTTAAATATAGCAGTGATTGGAAGGTTAAAGCTTTAGGAAATGATGAAGAAGACTATATGTTCTACCTGACAGCAGGGGAACACGAAATCAGTCTGGAAGTTACTTTGGGTGATTTGGCATCCGTCATATCCCAAGTGAATGATAGCTTAACCGTATTAAATGAAATCTATGGTAAAGTATTACTAATTATCGGCTCAGAGCCTGATATTTACCGAGATTATAATTTTAAACGCCAGATCCCGCAGACTATTAAGTTAATGGGTGAACAGGCAGAAGCCATAAAGCAAATATCGACGCAGTTAGAAGAAATCGTAGGCAAGAAGGGGGAGCAGACTGTTATTCTGGATAAACTACAGTATCAGTTGTCCAGGATGTATGAAGACCCTGAGAGTATAGCCAGCTATTTTACTGCCTTTAAAGATAATATCGGTAATTTGGCAAGCTGGGTTTTAACCACCAGTGAGCAGCCTTTATCCATTGACTATATTTATGTGGCCCCTGTAGGCGAGGTTTTACCAAGCGCTGAGCATGGCTTTTTTTCAAATATATGGTATGAGATAAAGTGTTTTATTATGTCATTTTTCGTAGATTATAATTCTTTAGGCTTAACTGTTAGTGATGAAGAAATGAAAGAGACATCTACGATTGAAGTATGGATTATGTCCGGTAGAGATCAGGCCAATATTTTAAGACAGATGATTAATGACAGTTTTACACCGGAAAGAAATATCAATATCGATTTGAAACTGGTAAGTGGGGAGACATTACTTCCCTCAGTATTAGCAGGAAAAGGCCCTGACGTAGCCTTGGGTAATCAGATTGGTATACCAATTCAATATGCTGTCAGAAATGCAGTCATGAGTTTAAATGAATTTGAAGGTTATCAAAAAGTCAGTGAACGCTTCCATAAGAGTGCTTTGGTATCCTATGAATTTGAGGGCAAGGTTTATGCAATTCCTGAAACTCAGACATTTCCTATGATGTTTTATCGGAAAGATATTTTTGCCGAGTTGGGTCTTAGTGTACCGCAAACTTGGGATGATTTTTATAAGGTAATAGCAGTATTACAAAGAAACAACTTAGAAATCGGCTTCCCCCAGGGGCTTCCCGGGATGCAGATATTCTTATACCAAAATGGTGGTTCATTATATAATTCCACATTATCAGCTTCCACACTGAATGAGGATCTTACTGTGGATGCATTCCAGAAAATGATTGATCTGTTTACTACCTATAAATTTCCGAGAGATTATAATTTCGCAAATCGTTTCCGTACAGGATTAATGCCATTGGCGATACAGGATTATACGGAATATAACACATTAGTTGCGTTTGCGCCGGAAATTAAAGGCTTATGGAGTTTTGCTCCGATACCTGGAACTGTAGGAGAAGATGGTATTACCAGAGCTGCTGCCTGCAACGGAACTTGTGCAATGATTCTTTCAGGTGCAAAGGATCCGGATGCATCCTGGAAATTTCTTGAATGGTGGACTTCTACAGACATACAGGCTCAATTTGCACAGGAAATGAAATCGGTTCTTGGAAAATCAGCGATGCATGCAACGGCTAATATGGAAGCAATCCGCAGCCTTCCATGGACGAAGGAAGAATACAGTAATCTCTTGGAGCAATGGGGGTATATTACAGGAACTCCGGAAATTCCGGGTGGTTACTATGTACCGAGAAACGTTGGTTTTGCTGCTAATGTCGCTTATGGAACAGGAGAAGGCGAAGTCCTAATGGATTATTCAAAAGAAACTAATGAGGAAATCACGAGAAAACGAGCAGAATTTGGGCTGGAATAGGGAGGAAACGAGTTGATGAGTGATAAGATATCTAAACTATTGCACGAGATAAAGCGGAATAGAAAGAGTTATTTATTTGTTGCTCCATATATGATATTGTTCTTCTGCTTTACTGCATTGCCGGTAATTATCTCCATTTGCCTGAGCTTTACATCGTTTAACGTACTTGAAAAGCCGGTATTTATTGGAATAGAGAACTATGTAAGATTATTTCTTGCCGACCGAATTTTCATAGATGCGATAGGAAATACCTTTATTATGGCGGTTATTATCGGACCGGTAGGCTATTTAATCTGTTTGTTTCTGGCTTGGATGATTAATGAGCTTCCTCGTTTATGGAGAACGGTTTTAACATTGATTTTCTATGCACCCGCCCTATCAGGAAATGTATATTTTATATTTCAATACATTTTTAATAATGATTCACAGGGTTATATGAATGCTTTATTAATTCGATACGGAATCATTCAATCTCCGATACTATGGTTTGAAAATCCCACCTATATGATGCCTTTGATTATAGGAATTGCATTATGGACCAGTGTTGGAACTACATTTTTATCATTTATTGCAGGCCTTCAAGGTATTCCTTCACATTTATATGAAGCAGCTGCTATAGACGGTATCAAAAACCGTTGGCAGGAACTTTGGTATGTTACACTACCTTCCATGAAACCACAGCTTATGTTTGGTGCGGTAATGAGCATCACTGGTGCGTTCGGTGTGGGAAGTATCGTAACAGCACTTTGTAAATTACCATCCACCAACTATGCTGCTCATACCATCTTCAATCATTTGGAGGATTATGGTGGTGTACGTTTTGAAATGGGGTATGCTTCTGCCATAGCCACGATACTCTTCTTAATCATGATTGGGTCCAATAAATTAATTCAAAAAGTTATATCTAAGGTGGGTGAATAAAGATGAAGAAGAAAATAAAACTATCGAGGCGTACAAGAGGTGTAAAACGGTCCTATATTACCGATATCGGAATTTATTTTATCTTATTATTGTTTGGACTGATTATGGCATTGCCTCTTGTATATGCAGTATGTAATTCTATAAAACCGTTGGAGGAGTTTTTCTATTTTCCGCCAAGACTATTTGTTGAAAACCCTACCACCAAGAACTTCAAGGATTTATTTCGTTTAATGTCTAATTCCTGGGTGCCTTTTGGCAGATACATATTTAATACGGTATTTATTACTGTAGTTGGTACTGCCGGTCATGTTATCATTGCCTCTATGTGTGCATTTGCCATGTCGAAGCATAAATTTCCGGGGCAAAACCTGTTATTTGGTATGGTTGTATTATCCTTGATGTTTAGTTCCGCAGTAACTTCTATTCCTAATTTCTTGATATTTACTAAGCTTGGTTGGATTGATTCCTATAAATCAATAATAATCCCGGCATTTTCATCATCCCTCGGTTTATATTTAATGAAGCAATTTATGGATCAAATGGTACCGGACGACATTTTAGAGGCAGCAAGAATAGATGGTGCGAAAGAGATATATGTATTTTGGAAGATTGCCATGCCTATGGTAAAACCTGCGTGGTTGACATTAATTATGTTTTCTGTTCAGGGTTTATGGGGAATGGGCTCCAGTATCTATATCAGAAGAGAAGACTTAAAGACGGTAAACTATGCGCTCTCCCAGATTATGAATGGTGGTATTGCAAGAGCAGGTGCAGCTGCAGCGGCACAGGTATTGATGATGTTTGTTCCCGTTCTTATCTTCATTTTCACGCAGTCTAATATTATTGAGACCATGTCCACGTCTGGTATGAAAGATTAATAGGGAGGAAGCAAGATGCCAAAAAAGAAACACTTATTTCTGTTAATAGTACTTATGATGCTCTTGGTACAGTTTCGTGGAGTATCTACAGCTTATGCCTATGTGCCTTATGAAACTTATACCTACGATGCGTTGGGGTGGTATTATCTTTCACCCGATGCATACGAACCCAAAGGTATTATTCAGGCATCCGGCCTTGGACTCGATACGGCATTAAACTCACCGGGAGATATTGTAACGGATGAACAGGGATATATCTATATCGCAGATACAGGAAACAGCAGAATATTAGTATTGGATAATAATTATCAACTCATAAGAAACATTAGCAGTTTTATTGATAAGGATGGCGTTGAACAAAGTTTTAATCAGCCGGGCGGTATTTTTGTTACTGCTGACGGCAGTTTGTATGTAGCAGATTCTAAAAATGGACGAATTGTAATTTTGGACATCGAAGGTAATTGCAAAGCAATTTTGCAAGCTCCTTCCTCCGATGTATTACATGGATTGATATATGAGCCGTCTGCTCTTGCTGTGGATAATTATGATCGTATCTATGTGATTGCCAAGAGTACTAACATGGGTGTCATTTCTTTAGAATCAGACGGAACCTTTGCAGGATTCATCGGTGCGGAGAAAACCAAAGGATCCTTTGCCGATATCCTGTCCAATATGTTAAAGACGGAGGCACAAAAGGCTCGTTCCAAGCAAAATGTACCGACGGAATACAATAATATAGCCATTGATAAGGACGGGTTTCCTTATGTTACCTCTAGCGCTTTGGGTGCCAAGAGACAATATTCTTCCATGATAAACAATGACAGGTCAGCAACCCCGATTAAAAAGCTTAATCCTTCCGGTGTTGACGTACTTAGAAGAAACGGTGCTTTTGGCCAGGCTGGTGATTATAGAATTAATGATGGAGAAGTCTCAAAATTTATAGATGTTGCCATAGGAGAGGATGGTACCTTTAGTGTCCTTGATTCCACCAGAAATAGAATTTTCACTTATGATATCACAGGAAATCTACTTTATGTATTCGGTGGTTCCGGAACGCAGGTTGGTGTATTTCAAAAGCCGGTTGCCCTATGCTATCATGGCAGTGATATCCTGGTATTGGATTCTAATACAGGAGTTGTTACTGTCTTCTCCAGGACAGTATATGGAGACAGTATAGCTTTAGCACTGAAATATCAAAACAATCGCAAATATGCTGAGGCGGCTGAGCAATGGAAAAAGGTTTTAGAACAGAATTCAAACTTTGATCAGGCTTATTCAGGAGTAGCAGCCTCTTATATGCGTTTGGAAAGATATGAGGATGCGATGAAAAACTATAAGCTGGGAAATAACCTGAAGGGTTATCAAAAAGCATATACAGAATATCGTAAGGAGTTAATGACAGATTATTTTCTCCTGATTCCTTTAGGGATCGTAATCCTAGTTTTCGCTCTGGGATATATCTCGCGACGTGTGAAGAGGGTTAATGATACCGGTTGGACAAAACACGGAAAACGTACCCTAAAAGAAGAGTTATGTTTTTCCTATTATACAATGTTCCATCCCTTTGATGGATATTACGAACTAAAGAGAGACAATCGCGGTGGAATGCGAGGAGCAATCGTTATCTTTGCTTTGGCAATTTTTAATTACCTATTTGCTAAATATGCCACCGGATATATGATCAAGGGTTATGAGTGGAACAAAATCAGTTTATATGATGCATTTATGTCCGTTGGCTTTATTGTATTATTATGGACGGTTGCGAACTGGTCACTAACCACTTTGATGGATGGTAAGGGTAAAATGCGTGATATATTTATTGCGACCTGTTATTCTCTGATGCCTATGATATTGTTAGGGATACCTGCAACCATATTATCAAATTTTGTTACAAGCGGTGAAATTCAATTTATTTATTTCATGAATAATCTAGGACTATACTGGACTGTATTTTTAATATTCTTTGGAATACTGACTACCAATGAATATAGTCTTGGAAAGAATATAGTTACTACGATATTGTCACTGATTGGTATGGGATTTATCGCTTTTATCGGGATTCTTTTTATCAATGTATTAAATGAGATGTGGGAATTCGGCAGGACGATTATTTCCGAAATTGTTTACAGAATTTAGGAGACAAAGAGATGAATACGGTAATAAGAAAAAAGAAAAAAATAATTATCCTTTGTATTATTTTACTTGCTGCCATTCTGATCGGGGTATTAAGTGTATGGACAATAATTTCCAGGCCTGTATTGCAGGGGATACCCCATTCTTCCCGGGTGAATAAAGATGTCATTGAGGATTATAAAGATATAGCAGTGGGCAAGGGCCTTGAACTTGCAGCCCAGAATGATGTGCTTAAGCTTTATTTTGATAATGAAACCGGTGGTATCGCAATCGAAGATAATGCTAGCGGTGAAATGTTTTATTCGTCCCCACAGAATGCTATGGAGGATACAAAGGCTTCGGATACAACCAAAATGCAATTAAGTTCACCATTACTACTAACTTACTATAATCTTAATTCAAAAACTACTACGGTATTTGATAGTTATACCAATGCTGTCCTATTAAATCAAATATCATGGGCTAAGATGGCGGATGGTATCCGGGTTCAAATGGTTTTGGGAAGGGAAGAATCAGCTAGGCTTTTACCGGAACAAATTAGTTCGGCAAGTTTCGATGAATTGGCAGCCAAAGTAGAGGAAACAAGTGGATCCACTGCTGCTAAAAGGATGAAAGCATTTTATCTATTTTACAGTGCGAAGGAAGCAAATGAAGAACAACTGGAGAAATACCCCGCACTGGCAGCTACAGATATTTATACCTTAAAAACATCAGTAACCGACAGAGATAAAAAAACATTGGAGGAGTATTATAAGAAGGCAGGATATACTTATGACGAAATGCAAGCAGAATATGAAGCGTTGGGTCATCGATCAAAGTCAGAGAGCTTTCCATGCTTCCACTTATCTGTGGACTATATTTTATCAGAGGACACCTTAGACGTATCTTTAAATATTGAAGATGTTGAATATGATAGAAGTCAGTTTTATCTGACCTATATTTCACTGTTACCTTATTTTGGTGCCGGGCAGACAGGAGAGGAAGGATATGTATTCCTGCCTGATGGATCAGGTACTTTGATTGGATTTAATAATGAAAATAATAAGACAACATTCCTGACTAGGGGTAAAACCTATGGTTATGATGCTGCGGAAACCAATGTAGACAGGGGCAGTATTAAAAATGAATTCCGCTATCCTGTATTTGGAATAAAGACCGGAAATAAAGCTATTTTTGGTATTATAACAGAGGGGGATGCGGTTTCGGGCATTAATTGCGAGCTAGGTAATATAAGTCACTCCTATAATGCTTCTTATGCTGACTTTATGATACGATATAGTGATAAATTCATGGCAGAACGCGCTTTTGAACAGGAGCCCTGGGTAGTATATGACAAAAATGGTTATAACGGCAGAATTAATATGAAATACTATTTTCTTACCGGTAAAGACGCAAATTATGTCGGTATGGCGAAAGCATACCGGTCCTATCTTATCAATGAGAAAATAATTACGGCGGTAAATACGAAAAAAGATCTTCCTTTTATTTTAGAAACCATTGGCACAGTTCGAAAACCGGTGAAAAAACTTGGTATTCCGGTAGTGGATAATGTTTCCGTCACCTCCTTTGATGATGCAATGACGATGATGCAATATTTCACGGACCATGATGTAACCAATATGAAACTGCGTTATCTGGCATGGTATAATGGCGGATATTATCATACTGCGGCTTCTAAAATGAAGGTTGAAAAAGTCATTGGCAGCAAGAACGGGCTTTTGGATTTGGCACGGGAAGCGGATCAACTGGGAGCTGAGGTATATCCGGATGTAAATTTTCTTGTACATGATGATAAATCCCTCTTTGATAACTATTCTGCTTCAAGGGACGGAGTACGTACATTATTTCAAAAAAATGCATATTATCCGTTGTTCTTGACTCCTCTTCTTAAAATGAGCGGTTGGTATTATTGTGTAAACCCCCAGGCGATATTATCCTATTTTTCCAGTTTTACCGAAGATTATGATAAGCTTGGTCTTGACAATATATCTCTTGGAAGTACCGGTAATGTACTAAATTCTAATTATAATAAAAACAATTATGTTAACAGAGAGGAATCAAAAAATATTATTATAGAAATGCTTCGCCAAGCGGACGAAAAATATAATGGAATAATGGTTGACGGCGGTAATGCATATACCTTTGGTTATGCAGATTATATCCTAAATCTTCCGACAACGGACAGCTCTTATCTTATCTCGGATCAAAGCGTTCCATTTATTCAAATCGCATTACATGGTTATGTACAATATACGGGAAATGCCTTGAACTTATCTAGCAATTTGGACAAAGATCTGCTTACCTGTATTGAATATGGAACCGTTCCATACTTTTTGCTGTGCTATGAAAGTTCCACATTAAAAGAAAGCGGGGTATATGATTCATTCTATTCTGTCAATTATGATGTTTGGAAGGAGCAAGCAGTTTCATTATACCATAAGATTAACGAAGCATTATCCTCTGTGCAGAATATTCCAATACAGGATCATGTAAAATTGGCGGAGGATGTTTATCTTACTACATATGAAAATGGAACCGGAATATATGTTAATTACTCGGATGAAAATGTAGAGGAAGATGGAATAACAATTGCTCCTATGAGTTATGCAATACAGCAGATAGGAGGAAGATAATAATGGCAAAAGTAAAGAAGAAGATGTCACTAGAGGCAAAAAGGGCCAGAATGGGTTGGCTGTTTGTAGCTCCTTTTATCATAGGATTTTTATTGTTCTTTTTAGGGATTATGGTTAACTCCTTTAAATTCAGCTTTATGAATATAAAAACGGATCCATCACAAGGAATCATTATGCATAATGTAAAGTTCGAAAATTATTTATATATGCTGACGGTGGACACTGACTTTGTAAATAATCTTAAAAATTCTATTATAAACATGGTCTATAACATACCAATAACGATTATGTTTAGTTTATTTATTGCTATTTTGCTGAATAAAAAAATGAAGGGGCGTACCCTATTTCGTGCAATCTTCTTTATTCCGGTTATTTTAGCAACCGGTATTATCAATAAGGCAGATGCTGTGAATTCTGTATTAAATGCATATCAGGGTATTGATGTGGGTAAGAGCATGAGTGCGGCATCTGAAATGGATCAATTATTTAATACAGCAAGCTTGACGCATTATTTTTCCAATGTATTGTCGTTCAGCCCCATGCTTACAAGTATGACTGTCTCCGTAGCCTCCAATATATATAAAGTGGTAAGTTCTTCGGGAGTTCAGATACTGATATTTTTGGCAGGTTTGCAGGGAATAGCCCCTTCCTTATATGAAGCGGCTCAGATAGAAGGATGTTCCCAATGGGAAAGCTTTTGGAAGATTACCTTTCCTATGATAAGTCCGCTGATATTAACCAATGTTGTCTATACAGTGGTAGATTCCTTTACCAGTGAAAGCAATGTTATTATGACAACAATCTCATCGTTTTTAAGTAAGGCAGAATATGGAAAAGCTTCTGCCACTGCATGGATGTATTTCCTGGTAATCGGTATCCTGATGATCGTTGTGGGCGTAACTGTGAAACGCTTTGTATTTTATCAAAACAGGGAATAGATTCTGTTAGGAAGCATTGTCAATTAGATAATACTAACTATTTTTTGCATGCTTAATTAGGAGGGTAATGTGAATGAAGAGGTTTAGAAATAAGTATTGGGCAGAGCGTATGACAAAACTGGTAATTGGTAATATTCTACGTTATCTGCTTCTGATAGGATTATCGTTTATTATCCTATACCCCTTGATTTTAAAGCTTTCAACCAGCTTTATGACGGAAGAGGATTTATTGGATACCCTTGTAGTATATATCCCTCGTAATTTCACGTTGGACAACTATAAGGTAGTTGCTAAATACACCAATTATTTTACTGCATTGAAGAATACGTTTTTCATATCCTTTTTTTGCGGTATTGTACAGATGTTTATCTGTTCCTACATAGGTTATGGTTTAGCAAGGTTTAAATTTAAGGGACGCGGGTTGGTAACGATGCTAATGTATTTTACGATATTAGCGCCTCCGTCCACGTTTCAAACAGCTATGTATTTAAAATTTCGTTACTTTGATTTCTTTGGTATCATAAAACTTTTTACCGGTAGTACAATTAGTTTATTGGATACCTTTTGGCCCTTAGCAATTCTCTCTTTTACCGGGTTTGCTTTTAAAAACGGATTGTTTATCTTCATGATGCGACAATATTTTAAAAATATTCCGGAGGAATTGGAGGAGGCAGCTTATGTGGACGGATCAGGGGTATTCCGTACCTATTTTAAAATAATACTTCCGTTAGCCAAATCGATGCTATTAACCGTATTTTTGTTCTCTTTTGCATGGCAGTGGACGGATACCTTCTATACCAGAATGTTCTTTAGCAGAATTAAGACGTTGTCCAATGCTCTGCTAAAGGGCTTTGAGGGAATGATGGTTGCTGGAAAAACTTTAGGCTTAAAGAATGGCCAACCATTGACAATAGCATATACCGGAACAATGAGCCTGATGGTAATTGCACCTCTGATTATTATATACATATTTGCTCAGAAAAGTATGACAGAGGGTATCGAGCGAAGTGGTATTGTTGGCTGACAGGCTATAAAGCGGAAAGGTAAGGTTATTTAAGATGAAGAAATTATTAAATATTATTTATGAAGAAAATTATTCGGACATATGTTCTTTAAATATGTATTTGCCCGATGTCGGTACCTCATTTCCGGTCTTTATTCATTTTCATGGAGGTGGATTAGAAAACGGAAGCAAGGATGATGTTGCGGATCTTCTTAATATTACTTCCAAAGGAATTGCATTGGTTTCCGCTGGGTATCGCAAGTATCCCGATGCAGTCTATCCGGAATTCATTGAGGATGCTGCAAAGGCGATTGCTTTCGTAAAGGAATACGGTGAAAAACATAATTTGTTCAGCAGTATCTATGTCGGAGGTACTTCAGCTGGAGCATATCTGGCTATGATGAATTATTTTGATACTAGTTATCTTGGCAGATATGGACTTTTACCGGACAGTATTGATGGCTGGGTGTTTAATTCCGGTCAGACCACGGTCCATTTTAATGTTCTGAGGGAAAGAGGGGTAGATACCAGATTGGTCAGAATTGACGATGCAGCACCAATATATTTTATTGATCATGATATGGACTTTTCCAATCATAGCAGATTACTATTTATTGTAGCCGAGAACGATATGGTTAATCGCTTAGAGCAAAATAGGCTGTTGCTAAAAACAATGGAGCATTTCAATTATGACATGTCAAAAGTATCTTATAAATTTATGAATGGATATGGACACTGTAACTATCCGATCGCAGAGATTATTACGAAATTTATAATAACCGGGGAACTTATTCGGAGTAACCCCAATATATAAAAAAGGTTTTTATGTAACTTATGACACTTCTATCAATATTAAGGATAAGGTATTGGGAGGACATAACTATGAATATGGATAATATAAGGGACAGTAAGAAGGATATGGATGTCTATAAGAATTATGCAGAAAAGGCTCAAGAAAAATTATATGAAAATTATTGGAACAATGAAACGAAATCAGTAATGAATAACTTTCCATATAGTCCTGAAAAGGAGGAAGGATTAAATTATTGGTGGAAGGCTCATGCAGCTGATGCAATGATTGACGGACTGAAACGTACTAAGGACAAACGTTTTGCTGAAAGAGCTGAATCTATTATGGAAAATGTATTCAAAAGAAATGGTTCCCTTTTTAATGAATTTTACGATGATGAAGAATGGATGGCGTTGGCTTGCTTAAGATTATACGATCTCACCGGTAATAAGAAGATGAAAGAATACGCTATTCGTCTTTGGGATGACATTAAGACTGCTTGGTGGGATGATGAAATCGGCGGAATGGCATGGAAAAAGGATGAAGGCAGAAAAGGCAGAAATGCATGCTGCAATGGCCCTGCTGCTATTCTGGCCGCCAGATTGTATCAAAGATTTCATGATGATAATGATTTGGAATGGGCAAAAAAGATCTATGCCTATGAAAGAGAGTATCTCGTGGATCCGAATAATGGCTTAGTTTATGATGGTATGGTGGTGGGTGAGGACAAAACATTACAAATTAATAAAGAATGGCTGTTTACCTATAACGCAGGTACTTACATCGGTGCAGGTGTTGAGCTGTATCGTATTACAAATGATAATGGTTATCGAATGGACGCTGAGAAAACAGCCGGGGGATCAATGCAGCATCTGATTAATGAATATGGTGTATTAAAGAATGAAGGTACAGGTGACGGAGGATTATTTAAAGGCATTTTAATTCGCTATATGGAACAGTTATATCAAGTAAATCATGATAAGAAAATTGCTGATTTCATTCTATTTAATGCAGGAAAACTTGCGCTGGCAGGAAGTAATAAGACTGGGTTAATCGGACCGGTGTGGCAGGAAGCGCCGGAAGAGCCTATGGATATTACTTGTCAATTAAGTGGTGTATTTCTGTTTGAAGCAGCTGCTGCAATTAGTGATATCTAATCAAGAGATAATGAAACTCAAGAAAGTAGAGACATAAATGAATCATAGGGTAGGATAAATGCATCAATTTAAAATAAGGATGAGAGGCCTATGAGGGATAACAAATAATAGACTTGATTTCAATAAAATTCATAAACCGCTCACATCGGGCGGTTTTTTTAGACAGATAAGCTTTTCTTATTAAAAAAAGTGCAAATACATCGGAAGGATGAGATGGCTGAGCCATGGGTGCAGCAGCCGGTAGAAAAACCGGAGCATATAATGAGACTGCGTTTCACCTTCCGCTCCGAAGCATTGATTGCCGGAGTAAAGCTGGCACTGGAGAATGCTCAAGTGACAGAAATTTTTCTGGACGGTGAGCCGGTAACTGGAAAACCTGACGGGTGGTTTACGGATCGCTGTATTCGTACCATACCTTTGCCGGGGATTGACCCGGGCACACACCGATTGGAGCTTCGCTTCCCTTTTGGTAAAAGAGAGGCAGCAGAATGGTGCTATCTGCTAGGAGACTTTTCGGTAGCTCTGGATGGCTGTGAGGCAGTACTGAGGATGCCGGTAGCGAGAGTGGGATTTGGAAGCCTGACGGATAAGGGATTGCCGTTTTATGGGGATAATGTGATCTATCGGATGGAAATACAGACCCAGGGTGGAAACCTCAAAGTACACGCTCCGCAATACCGGGGGGCCATGATTACAGTTCTGCTTGATGGCAGCGAAAGAGGGGATATTATTTATGCACCCTATGACTGTATTTTGGAAAATGTCTCGGCAGGGAAACATGTGTTAGAGCTAAAGCTGTATGGAACCCGCTTCAATTCCTTTGGACAACTGCATCTTTGCAATCCGAACTTTACCTGGTATGGCCCGAATTCTTACCGAACCACCGGTGATGACTGGTCCTTTGAATACCGCCCTAAGCCATTTGGCATTCTTACAAGTCCTGTAATTGAAGAACAGTTATAAAGGAAGAGGCAGAATAAAAAATCCAGTTCTTCTGAAAAAAATCCAAGTTTTCATACCAGCCATTAGTTATTTATCAACAAGACAATTTACAAGAGTGTTTACGAAAAGTTATGGTATGAGTCCAAAAGAATATCTTATAAAACTTAGAATAAATCATGCATGTAGAATAATGGAAGATAGTCGCCTGACATTAAGTGAAGTGGCATTAGAAAGCGGATTCTCTGACATTAGTTTTTTTCAAGACTCACGTATCAATTAATCATTAAGCTTATATTGAAAGGTAAAATACGTGAGTATAAGTAATTTAAAAGGCAACAATGTATAAATGTTGAGACCATTTGCTTATTCGGTCTTTAATAAGGTACTTACTATATTGAATCTTTTTGATTGTATTGAATCCGAGATGGCAAAATGGGTAAATCTGGCAAAGAATTATTCGATTCAATCCGATTTCTATATTCATTTGGAGCCATGCTAGTAAGCTTTTTAAAAAGGCTGATAAAAAACTTCATATCATTATAACCAACTTCGGCAGCTATGTCGGCAATCTTTTTATTCGTTTTACGAAGAAGCCTGCAAGCTTCATTGATTCTTATCCGTTGGGTAAATTCTTTTACCGTCATCCCGGAATATTCCTTAAATAGCCTGCAAAAATGGGACTGGCTTAAAAATGCCATCATTGACAGCTCTTCGATTGTGATATCCTTATAATAATTATCATGTATATAATTAATAGTTTTTTCAAGAAGCTCATTTTTATATAGGGAATAATTATTATTTATGGTATCTTTTCTAATTGTTCTTAAGATTAAGATAATAAGTTTGATTAAATCTGCTTTAAAAACTTCTGAATAACCTTCTTCCTTCCTATTATATTCATATAGCATATCTTCATAAATTGCATGCACGCATATAAAATCATTCAGATTCAGAGTAATTTTTGGTGTTTTAAAGGTTACATCTCCATCGATTATTTTAAGTAGATAACTATGGGTAACATCGTAAAATTTCTTACTGTCGATAAAAGAATAATTAAAGAACATGGGCTTAAAAATACAATTATATATTTCAAACTCACAGTCCTTATCTGCAATAAATTGATGCAAAATATCGTGATTTATGATATAAATATCTCCTTTTTTACATAGAAATTCTTCGTCCCCAATTTTATGAATACCATCCCCGTCTGACACAAAGGCAATTTCAACAAAACTATGCGCATGAAGAGCAGTTTCATTCGTCTTACATTTATTAATATAGATATCCCCATCACCAAACAATGATTCTCCGGTATCATAATGACTAAGCATAGTTCATTACCCCCTTTAAAATAGCATAATACCCCAATGAATTTCAGCATGTTTAATTATATAATAAATTATGGTAAAGCGCAATAAAAGAAAGGAGTAATATTGCAAGCAAGCTTGTGATAAGAGGGTATTATCATGAAATCTTATGAATTAGTTTCTCAGACCATAAAAGGAAATAATCCCGGCAGGACACCTGTTTATGGATGGATAGGCTGGAACTTAGATTGGGCAGGTAATAAGAAATATTTGACCCATACTGCCTTTGAAGATCGGTATGAATTTGATATGGCACATCTTTTTGGTGGACCAGGTTGTTTTAACCATGAAAAATTAAATGAGCTTAAAAATCGTGGGGTAGAAATCACACCGGAGGTTCTGCTTGATATTCCATTACTGCCGGTTGATCATATGGAGGATTATAAATCCATTGTTGATCAGCTCAAATTTTACAGGGAAGAAAGGGGACGTTTTTGTTACGTACAGTCAAATGGTATTTTTGAATGTTTAAATGATGCGTTCGGTATAGAAAATCATTTATTATATTTGGCTCTTTATCCGGATGAATTAAAGGAAGTATATTATAGACAGGCCAAGTGGAATTTAGAATTTAATAATATTATGGCAGAGCTGGGTGTAGATATGATACATATTTCAGATGACTGGGGTTCCCAAAATAGTTTATTGTTCAGTAAAAGTATGTATGAGGAGTTAATCCTCCCCTACCACAAAATGATAGGAGAAGGTGTTAAAAAAACAGGAAAATTCTTAAGTCTCCATTCGGATGGAAATATAAATCAAGCACTTGACGGAGTACTGGAGGTTGGATTTGATGTACTACACCCATGGCAGGAGACGGCAGGGATGTCCTATGAAACCTATTTACAAAAATATAGTGATAAGTTTGCGATTCTTGGTGGAGTTTGCGTACAATCCACTCTTGGATTTGGTAACTACGATAAATTAGAAAATGATATAAGAAGAGTATTTAAGTTATTAAAAGGGAAACGTTTTATATGCTGTACGACCCATTTTGTTCAAAATCACTGCACCTTTGAGGAGTTAGAGTTTGCTTACGACTTAATTACGAAGCTTGCAAGATCATAGAAGGAAAGAAACAACATGCAACATCATAACTATTCCTATCCCTATTGCTAATAAGCTATAAAGCTGTTATGATTAACAAATATAGGTAATGAGTGAGTAAGAGATAAAATTCACTTTGATGAAGAAATATAAAATAAATACATCAAGTGAAGGAGGCATAAATCTCTTATATGCAAGGTATTTTAAAAATGATGTAAAATAATTTTTCATAGGGAGGTATAGGATGGGACGATTGGGCAAAGTCACATTATTTGTGAACATATTAATATTATGTGCGATACTATTTATTTCCCCTAAATCAGTATCTGCTAAAACAGGTAGTAATGGAAATAGTGATAGTTATCTAAAGAATAATAGAACAAGTGAAGATGGTATGTATGGCTATATTTTATCAAATGATAAAAGCAGTGCTTGTATTACCAATTATTATGGTCCTACGGACATTAAGAAACTGATTATACCAGATACAATTGATGGATATCCAGTCATCTCTATTGGAGGTGAAGGCTCTATCGTTGCAGAATCCTATCCATTTGGAACTTTTGATAATCAATGGTCACTCTCGTACATTCCTTATGCCTTATTTGAAAGGTGTAATAATTTAGAAGAGATAAAATTGCCAAAGCAATTAGAGTGGATCGGAGCAAGTGCTTTTTCTAGTACAAAGTTAAAAAAAGTAGTGCTGCCAGATACGGTTACTTATATTGGTGCAGGAGCATTTGCCAGCTGTTGGCAATTAGAGGAAGTTACCCTATCAAAAAATGTTGAGATAATTGAAAGGTACGCATTTCATTTTGCTAAGATAAAGGAAATTATATTGCCAGATTCCCTTCTTCGTATTGGAGATGAAGTATTTGCAATGTGCAGACAATTAGAGAAGGTTGATTTTGGTAAGAACATATCCTATCTGGGGGATAATGTTTTTGATAGAACTCCTTGGCTAGCCAACAGAGGTTGTCCTGAGTATGATATGTTAAATGACTTTGTATTATTAAAATATAATGGATGCAGTAAAACACCAGTAGTACCAAAGGGAACCATCTGTATAGTGAATAATGCTTTTGAAGATAAGCCAATTACTGCAGTTACCATTCCTTCTACGGTAAAGTACATTGGTGCGTGTGCATTTGATAATTGCGTCAACCTCAAAGAAATAATACTACCTGAGGGTTTGGAAAGGATTGGAATAGGGGCCTTTTCTGGGTCTGGTCTAACTAAGATAACTATTCCGGATTCCGTTGCGGATATGGGGCGATTTTTATTTGTTGAATGTGGAGATTTAAAGGAAATTAATTTAAGTAAGAATTTAAAAGATATTGATTATGCCGGATTTAGAGGAACACCTTGGTTAAAAGATAGAGAAAAGGATGAGTTCGTTATCATCAATGATACATTATTATTAAAATATAATGGAAGCAGTAAGTATCCAGTTATTCCAAAAGGGATAGAGTGTATAGCAGAGGAGGCTTTTTATCGTAAGCCACTTGAATTTATTGAAATACCTGCAACTGTAAAATATATCGGTGGTGAAGCATTTTCACAGACAGGTTTAGAGAATATTTATTTTAATGGAAATGCACCGGAGATTGTTAGAACTCCATTTACCGTGAAGCTAATTAATTGTGAAGATGAACTCTACACCAAAGTATATTATAAAGATGGAATGAAAGGTTTTGATGATGGTAGCTGGGATATTTATGAGCCAGAAACCTATACAACTCATACCATAACTTTTGATCCGAAGAATGGTGATAAAAAGACCGTGGTTAAGGTTTATACGGGCCAGACGATGAAAGAGCCAAAGGTAATTAAAAAGGGATATATCCTGGATGGTTGGTACAAGGACGGGAAAAAGTTTAAGTTTGATACAAAGATAAAATCCGACTGTACACTAACAGCAAAATGGAAAGTGGCTCCTAAGAAAAATATCATCTATATTGTTAAAAAAGGTGATACAATCAAAAAAATTGCGAATAAGTATCATACAACAGTTGCTAAAATAGCCAAGGCCAATGGAATTAAAAATGTAAATAGAATCAATATAGGCCAAAAACTAATTATAGGTCAGACCCCTTGACATTCCAAGCAGGAATGCTATAATGAGATTTATTCAAATACAGTGCATTAAGCATTGTAATATTTTAAATACGCTGACGAGCCGAGTAATATGTAGAAGATTACAGAGAGAGATATGATTTGGTGGAAATATCTTATTTGGAAGCATATGAAAACTAACTCTGAGTGATCCCAATCCGGTCCGGTGATTCCGTTATAATCGAATGAAGTGGGTGCAAAACACACCAATAAGGGTGGAACCGCGACGTATAAGATAATACGCTCGTCCCTTTCGAATTGTATACAAACAAGTCGAAAGAGACGGGCTTTTTTGTCGTATAGGAAATTACATCCTATACGATAAAAAACGCTCCGCTAAGGATGCACACTCGCACGTAAGGTATTTATCTGCCTATGGCAGAACGCGCTCAGCGCGAGAGTTTGCCAAGGCAAACTCTTTGTTCTATGCAGATAATGCTCCTAAATTATTTTTCACAAAACAAGTTTGTGTCTGCGCCCGGCGGGCGCATGCGCTGCATCCACAAACTTGTATATGTGTATTGTCTCATAAACGTGTCAACAAAAGCAGCGCAGAAATGAGGAAAATTATGAAGATTACATTAAAAGATGGCTCTGTAAAAGAATATGAAAAAGCGATGTCCGTATATGAAATTGCACAGGATATCAGCGAAGGTCTGGCAAGAATGGCCTGCGCAGGAGAATTAAACGGTAAGGTGGTTGACCTGCGGACAATCGTAGATCAGGACTGCAATTTGAATATTTTAACATTTAATGATGAGGGAGGAAAAGCTGCGTATCGTCATACCACATCCCATGTATTGGCACAGGCAGTGAAGAAACTATACCCGAATGTAAAATTGGCAATTGGACCTTCCATAGATACCGGCTTCTATTATGATTTTGACTGCGAACCATTTGACCGGGCAGCTCTTGACGAATTAGAGAAGGAAATGAAAAAGATTATTAAGGAAGGCGCAGCGCTGGAGCGCTTTACTCTCCCCAGAGAGGAAGCAATTCAGTTAATGAAGGAAAAAGAGGAGCCTTATAAGGTTGAGCTGATTGAAGATCTTCCGGAGGGGGAAGAGATTTCATTCTACCGTCAGGGTGATTTCGTAGACCTCTGTGCAGGACCTCATTTAATGAGTACGAAGGGAATCAAGGCAATCAAGCTGATCTCTTCCTCCGGAGCTTATTGGAGAGGCTCTGAGAAAAATAAGATGCTTACAAGGGTATATGGAACTGCATTTACAAAGAATGCTGACCTGGAAGTTTATCTGGAACATTTAGAGGATATTAAGAAACGTGATCACAACAAATTAGGCCGTGAAATGGAGTTATTTGCAACTGTTGATGTGATCGGCCAGGGACTTCCGCTTCTGATGCCAAAGGGCGCAAAGATCATTCAGACCCTGCAGAGATGGATCGAGGATGAGGAAGAGCGCCGCGGTTACATGAGAACCAAGACACCTCTGATGGCAAAGAAGGATCTTTATATGATTTCTGACCATTGGAATCATTATAAAGAGGGAATGTTTGTACTTGGTGATGAAAATGATGAGAATTCCGAAGTTATGGCACTTCGTCCGATGACCTGCCCATTCCAGTACTATGTATATAAGCAGAGTCAGAAGAGCTACCGCGACTTACCATGCCGTTATGGTGAGACTTCAACACTTTTCCGTAATGAGGATTCCGGTGAAATGCATGGACTTACCCGTGTAAGGCAATTTACCATTTCTGAAGGACATTTAATCATTACTCCGGAGCAGGTAGAAGAGGAGTTTAAGGGTTGTCTGGATTTGGCGATGTACTGTCTAAAGACATTGGGTCTTGAAAATGATGTTACCTATCGCCTCTCCAAATGGGATCCGAATGATAGAAAAAAATATCTTGGTAATGAGGCGGATTGGGAAAAAATGCAGAACAAGATGCGTGAGCTGCTTGTTCATAATCGCGTCAACTTTACCGAAGCGGAAGGGGAAGCTGCTTTCTACGGTCCGAAGCTGGATATCCAGGCGAAGAATGTCTATGGCAAGGAAGATACGATGATCACCATCCAATTAGACTTTATCCTGGCAGAGCGTTTTGATATGTTCTATATCGATGCAAACGGCGAGAAGAAACGTCCTTATATTATTCATAGAACAAGCCTCGGCTGCTATGAAAGAACGCTTGCATGGCTGATTGAAAAATATGCAGGTCTCTTCCCGACCTGGTTATGCCCGGAGCAGGTAAGAATATTACCGATTTCTGAGAAATACCATGATTATGCGAATAAGGTAAAATCAGAGCTACAGAACAATGGCGTACTTGTAACCGTGGATGAAAGGGCCGAGAAGATTGGTTATAAGATTCGGGAGACAAGATTGCAGAGAGTTCCGTATATGTTGATCGTCGGGCAGAAGGAAGAGGAAGAAGGCGTTGTATCCGTAAGAAGCCGTTACCTCGGCGATGAAGGACAGAAACCTCTTGCTACCTTTATTGATGAAATCACCAAGGAAATCCATACCAAGGAAATTCGCAAGATTGAAGTAAAGGACGAAAAGTAGGGAAGGACAAAAAGTAAAGGAAGGACGAAGCACATGAGCAATTATCATATTGAGACAAAATGCGTGCAGGCAGGGTATCAGCCGAAGAATGGCGAACCCAGAGTGTTGCCGATTGCCCAGAGTACGACATATAAATATGATTCCAGTGAAACAGTAGGTAAATTATTCGATCTGGAAGAGGAGGGATTCTTCTATACCAGGTTAGCAAATCCGACCGTGGATGCGGTAGAGAAAAAGATTGCAGCATTAGAGGGGGGAATCGGAGCAATGTGCACCTCCTCCGGTCAGGCAGCGAATATGATTGCAGTTTTAAATATCTGCGGTGCCGGGGATCATTTTATTTCAACAAGTACAATCTATGGCGGCACATTGAATCTCTTTGGTGTAACGATGAAAAGAATGGGAATCGAAGTAACCTTCGTTGACCCGGATGCATCTTTAGAGGAATTGCAAAAGGAGGTCCGGGAGAATACAAAACTGGTATTTGCGGAGACCATATCAAATCCGGCCCTGGTTGTGGCTGATATTGAAAAGTTTACAACTTTAGCCCATAATAATAAGATTCCGTTCATTATTGATAATACCTTTGCAACTCCCGTAAATTGCAGACCGTTTGAATATGGAGCCGACATTGTGACCCATTCCACTTCAAAATATCTGGATGGACATGCGGTTTCCTTGGGCGGCGTTATCGTAGACAGCGGTAACTTTGATTGGGATAACGGTAAATTCCCCGGGCTGTCGACGCCGGATGAATCTTATCATGGCATGGTCTATACCAGAGACTGCGGCAAAGCGGCATACCTTACCAAGGCCAGGGTGCAGCTGATGCGTGATATGGGATCAACGCCATCCCCGAACAATGCATTTTTGTTAAACCTGGGTATGGAAACGCTTCATCTTAGAATGGAGCGCCATTGCAGCAATGCACAAAAGGTTGCGGAATATCTTGAGAAGAACGATCAGATCTCCTGGGTGAATTATCCGGGATTAAAGAGTAATAAATACTATGATCTGGCAGAAAAATATTTTCCGAACGGCTCCTGCGGTGTCATCTCCTTTGGAGTAAAAGGGGGAAGAGATGCAGCGATAAAGTTTATGGATAGTTTAAAGCTGGCTGCTATCGTCGTTCATGTAGCGGATGTAAGGACCAGCGTTCTTCATCCGGCAAGCACTACACACAGACAGCTTACGGATCAACAGCTCGTAGAGTGCGGTATTACGCCGGATCTCATCCGTATGTCCATTGGGATTGAAAATGCAGAGGATATTATTGCAGATATCGAACAGGGTCTTGCTTCATTGAAATAATTTTCTATTTCTCAGCAAATGAAAGCAAATTTAGGACGTATTCTAAAAAAATCTTTGTTTTTGTTACTCTTTGGATTTTTCCAAATGAATAGGACCGGCTTCTGAAAACCAGAGAAGAGTTCGAATAAAATAGAGAAAATTTCATATAATAACTAAGAAGAATTGCTATCGTGGTAATTCTTCTTTTTTAACCTTAATGAACTTTATCAATTTGCACAATTTATACATTGATAAGTAATAGGAAAACTATTACTTAAGTTTTTCCTTTCCTTGTGCAAATTGATGAAGGTGATTTGTTAGGAAGGCTTTTGACACTTCAATCAATCATGAAAATGTTAAGGAATATCATACTTAGAAAAGAGGAAAAGTTGTAATAGACACGCAAACAAGCGTTTCCGTGTTAAGGGATACAATACTTAGAAAAGAGGGCAATTCATGTTGGAAAATTTGATGATGAACGAATATCAAGATTATGCCGGGGTACAAGATTCTAATAGAAAACAAGAAGCGGTGCATCAAAATAACGATCAGAAAAATGATACAGAATATGCAAATACCAATCGATCGATAAAGCAATCTGAATATAAAAATCCGGCAAACGAATATAGCAACACAACGAAGAGTTATGAAAGTGATAGCAGCGAGGCGGACCGTAACATAACAAATAGGGATGAAAAGGAAGTAAATGTAAAACAAAAGAAGGAGCCGGAAAAGGAAGCGAAGAAGGATGAAGAAAAATCCAACGAAGAACAGGAAAATGAAAAACTTGAGAAACAGAATGAGGATCTGAAGGATAAAAAAATCTCGGAATATGGTCAGACCCTTTTAGAAAATGGAAAAAGAGATCACAAAATACATTTACTTTCCATTATTGGTGAAATTGAAGGGCATGAATGTCTTCCTCAGCACAATAAAACGACAAAATACGAGCATGTATTACCCCAGCTGGCCGCGATTGAGGATAGCGACGAAATTGATGGTCTGCTCATTCTAATTAATACGGTGGGCGGTGATGTGGAAGCGGGCCTGGCAATCGCTGAGATGATCGCTTCCCTTAGTAAGCCAACCGTTTCCTTAGTACTTGGCGGCAGCCATTCGATCGGGGTGCCTCTTGCAGTATCAGCAGATTACAGCTATATTGTACCAAGCGCAACCATGATAATTCATCCGGTTCGGATGAATGGCATGATAATCGGTGTGACCCAGACCTTTGAATATTTTGAAAAAATACAGGATCGAATTATAAAATTTGTTGTAGATCATTCCAAAATCGATTATGAAAGCTTCCGCGGTCTGATGCTGGATACAAACCAGCTTGCCAAAGATGTTGGATCCATCCTGGTGGGCGTGGAAGCCGTAGAGAAGGGTATCATCGATGAAGTAGGAGGTATTAAGGAAGCGCTTACAAAAATCAGTGACATGATCGATGCCAAAAGAGAGCAAAAGGAGTAAAATGTAAAACCAAAAAAGAAACCGGAAGAGGAAAGGAGGAGAGCAGCAATATGTTATATACCGTTATGCCATTAGAAAGAATTTATGCAACTCCCAGAACGAAAGAAACTCTGGAAAAGGAGCGGAAGGAATGGGAGGAAAAGGCACAATATAAAGAGGTAACCTTGCCGCACGGAAGAATTGTGACCAGACAGGAGGGGGAAGACTATATTATAGAGAGAATCAACTCCACAGATATGAGTGATTATCTGAATGCTGATTATTCCCCGGGGAAGGCATATAAGAAATAATGCCAGTAACTCCTATCAAATATCCCATTTTATTATAAGCGCCGGTGTTTTGTCGGCGCTTTATTACACTTTATTACGTCGTTACTGTTCGCACTACAACAAAGTCTATAATATGATTTCGACAAATGATATCCGATAAGGAGTATTTGCATTCGTCGGTACTTTGGCTCCGTATTTTGGAGCCTTATGTACCGCTACGTAATGCAACTAAGCGAAAGCGTCTCCGAATCGGATACATTTGTCGAAATCATAACATGGTATACATGATGGGTGTGAACAGTAACATTACGTCAGTGATGTTATAGGAGTAAACGAAGTTTAACTTGCATATCATTTTTATAAAAGGTATAATGAAATTTGGATACTGCATGTGTTTCCTGGTAAATGAGGCAGTATTTAACTGGAGGTATTATGGAATTTGTAAGAGCAATCATTATGGGAATTGTGCAGGGGTTGACAGAATTTTTACCAATCAGCAGCTCCGGCCACTTAGCTATTGTCAAGCATATCTTACATATTGATCTGACATCTGGATTATTATTTGACGTACTGCTTCATTTGGGGACTCTGGTTGCCATTTTTGTGGCCTATTGGGATGATATCAGGGAATTGATCGTTGAAGGCTTCAAAATTATAGGAGATTTCATTGGTAATCTGGTTCGGTTTATGACGAATACTTTCACTAAGCGGAAAGTTACATATAAAAAAATCTTATCCACTCCATACCGTCGTTTTGTCCTCCTGATTATTGTTTCCACGATTCCAACCGCCATTTTCGGTTATGGATTTCAGGACGCAATTGAAATTGCCGGGAGGACACTGCTGGTTCCTGGCTTATGTCTTATCTTGACCGGTATTCTGCTCTTGCTGGCAGACCGGCTGGGTAACGGCAATAAGACGGAGGCAACGACTGGTTTTAAAGATGCCGGTTTCATCGGTGTTGCGCAGGGAATCGCAACTTTACCGGGATTATCAAGGTCCGGGACGACAATTACCGCTTGTTTGTTATGCGGATTTAAACGGGATTATGCAGTTAAATATTCTTTTATCATGTCGATTCCGGCAGTTCTTGGGGCTGTTATATTGGAACTTAAGGATTTTTCATTAAGCCGGGTGGAGTTATCTAAGGTCTATGCGTATATTGCAGGGACAATCGTTGCGGGAATCGTAGGATATATCTGTATAAAGAAGATGCTTGTCATCGTAAAAGGTAAGAAATTTAAACCATTTGCTTATTATTGTTTTGCCATAGGTATCCTTGCAGTAATTAGCCATTTTGTAATATAAAGAGGGAAGAGTGAAAGACAAGTTTGCATCTGCGCTGCCTCTGCAAACTTGTGATATGTAAAAAGCAGCGTAGAAATGAGGTTAAAAGTGGCTTCGAAACAAAGTAGAAAAAAAACATCAAAGACAAAGACACAAAGAAAGAAAAGTAATACAACAAAACAAAATAATATTCGTGAAAGCGGAATCGTACAGGATGAAATTATTCTTGTGATTACCCTGGTGGTATCGATACTGCTATTTTTAAGTAATTTTGATTTAGGCGGAAAGGTAGGCAAATTCTTTAGCGATATCACGTTTGGCCTTATTGGAGTTCTGTCCTATATTCTGCCTTTTGCGATATTCTTCCTCACGGCATTTTATATTTCGAATCTGGGGAATCGAAAAGCAGGCAGAAAAATATTAAGTACGGTTGTATTTTTGGTGGTTCTCTGTGCGTTTATACAATTGATTTCCAAAGAATATGATGCGAATATGAAAATCTTTGAATATTATACGGAGTCGAAGGAATACCGAAGGGGCGGCGGAATCATCGGAGGCATCCTTGTCATGATCTTCTGCGGCCTGTTTGACACCGTTGCTACCTATATTATTTTTATTGCCATGATGTTTATTTCCCTCACTGTTATCACCGGCAAGGCGTTTTTTACGAATATAGCGAAGAAGGGAAATCACGCTTATAAGGAGAGAAAAGAATATCAAAAATTGGTAAGGGAACAGCAGCTTGCTTATGAAGCGGAGCATCCGATGGAAATTCCGGTCCGGCGTCCGCCGAAGACTTTTCTGTTTAATACTGGCAGGAAAATGAAAGCAGAGAATGAGGCAAACGCAGAGAATGAGGCGAACGCTGCAAAGGAAGGAAAAACGGAAGACAATACGGTTGTTAATATCAATGATCTGCGTCAGAAGAAGGGGAGTGCTCAAAATGCGGACAAGCTTCCTGATCTGAACTTGGACCATCTTTTTCCTAAAAGTGAGGACAAGCAACCCGAGGAAACTTTCGGCAGCGCTATAACGGATGTAGAGAGCGATTCCATACCAACCTATGAAGATGAGCTTCGCAATAAATTCGGGAGAGCAGAAGAGAATATGGAGAGCACTCCGGTGGAGACAGCAAACAATGATTATAATACAACTGTAGAACGTCCGAATGCAGAGCCGGATACAGCTGTAGAAAGCGAACGGCAAACCGGCGAAAGAAAACCAAAGGCATCAGCAGAGAATTCTACAGATGTAGAGCAATTGGATATTTCACAGGTAGCGGAGAAAAAGGTATACATTTTCCCACCGTTAAAATTACTATCGCTTCCGAAATCAAGGATTAACAAAGGAGCTATGGAGCGCTCGTTAAAGGAAACAGCAATGAAGCTTCAGAAGACTCTGGATAGCTTTGGCGTTCAGGTCACGATAACCGATGTAAGCTGCGGTCCGGCAGTAACAAGATATGAATTACAACCGGAGCAGGGAGTTAAGGTAAGTAAGATTACGGCACTTTCGGATGATATTAAGCTTAATCTTGCCGCCGCGGACATTCGAATTGAGGCACCGATTCCCGGTAAGGCAGCTGTCGGCATAGAGGTACCGAATAAGGAAAACTCTACGGTGGCTTTAAGAGAAATGCTGGATAGTCAGGAATTTAAGGAGCATCCTTCCGATATTGCATTTGCAGTAGGCAAGGATATCGGAGGACAGGTGGTGGTTACGGATATTGCCAAGATGCCCCATCTATTAATTGCAGGTGCTACCGGATCCGGTAAATCCGTCTGTATTAACACCTTGATCATGAGTATCCTGTACAAATCAAATCCTTCGGACGTACGGCTTATCATGGTGGACCCGAAAGTTGTAGAGCTCAGCGTATACAATGGAATTCCGCATCTGTTAATTCCGGTTGTTACGGACCCGAAGAAAGCAGCGGCTGCGCTTAACTGGGCAGTAATGGAGATGACCGAGCGGTATAAGAAGTTTGCAGATGCCGGTGTAAGAGACTTGAAGGGATATAATGATAAGGTGGCGCAGGTGGAGCATTTAGATGACGAGGAGGTTCAGAAGCTGCCGCAGATCGTCATTATTATTGATGAGTTAGCGGATCTTATGATGGTTGCTCCCGGGGAAGTGGAGGATGCGATCTGCCGGCTGGCTCAGCTTGCAAGAGCTGCGGGTATCCATCTTGTCATTGCGACACAGCGACCGTCCGTAAATGTTATTACCGGATTAATCAAAGCGAATATACCTTCCAGAATTGCATTTGCGGTTTCGTCACAGGTCGATTCCAGAACGATTCTTGACAGTGCCGGTGCAGAAAAATTGCTTGGCAAAGGAGATATGCTATTCTTCCCTTCCGGTTATCCCAAACCGGTTCGAATCCAGGGAGCGTTTATTTCGGATAAAGAAGTGAATGCGGTTGTTGATTTCATTAAGAAAAATAACAGCGATACGCAATATAGCGAAGATATTAAAGATAAGATTACCAATGCAACCATGGCAGACGGTAAAACGGATGCAAACGGGATGGAACGGGATGAATACTTTGTGGAAGCAGGTAAGTTTATTATCGAAAAGGATAAGGCTTCCATCGGAATGCTCCAAAGAGTCTATCGAATAGGCTTTAACCGTGCGGCAAGAATCATGGATCAGCTGTCGGAAGCAGGGGTCGTTGGACCTGAGGAAGGGACAAAGCCGAGGAAGGTCCTTATGTCTCTGGAAGAATTCGAAGAATATCTAGAAACAAACGGATGACACTAGCTAGGAGAACTTTGATAGGAGTGTCATAAGTCATATAAATACAATGAACATGAATAGGATCGCATATATATTCAGGTTGGCTAATTAGTTTAAAATTTTATTATCGTTAGGATGGATGGACATGAACGGATGGCTGGTTGTAAATGAATTTTTAAATTCGAATAAGTTTAATGAGATTCATCAGTGGCTATTAGAGGCTGCGAAGAAGCAGGGAATAACAATGCAGCTTAGAACCAATGCACAGCTGCTGGTTGATATTATTTCAGAGAAAACGTTAAAAACCAAGGAAAGGCAGGCTGACTTTGTACTGTTCTGGGATAAGGATGTACGGCTGGCAAGTTATCTGGAGTGCTTGGGATATCCGGTCTACAACTCATCCAAAGCGATCGGGATCTGTGACGATAAGTCCCTTACCCACCTTACGCTGATGAATAAAGGGCTTCGAATGCCGAGGACGATTCTGGCACCCATGACCTTTGCCAATATTGGCTATACAAATGTGACCTTCCTGGAAGAGGTCGCCGGGCGCCTTGGGTTTCCGATCGTGGTTAAGGAATGTTTCGGTTCCTTTGGACAGCAGGTATATCTGGTAAATAATTTTGATGAGTTAAAGGATAAGGTGAAGCAGATTGGAATAAAGCCAATTCTGTTCCAGGAGTATATCTCTTCCAGCTTCGGCAGAGATGTCCGCCTGCAGGTGGTAGGTTCCCAGGTGGTTGCAAGCATGTACCGCTATTCCGAGAATGGTGATTTTCGTGCGAACTTGACCATCGGCGGTAAAATGCGGGAGTATTCACCAACCAGGGAGCAATGTGAGATTGCCTTACGCGCCTGTGAAATCATCGGTCTTGATTTTGCCGGTGTCGACCTGTTGTTTGGAAGTGACGGGGAGCCCATTGTCTGTGAAGTGAATTCCAATGCACATTTTAAGAATATCTATGATTGTACCGGAGTGAATGTGGCCGATGCCATAATAGCGCATATAAAGGAGCATGGAAGATATCTTAGTAGCAGAGAGGCAGGGCTGAGTTAATATGAAGGCTTGGTTAATTTATGACAGGGACAGTGCAATTTACAATGAAGCGTATATAAACTTTTATATAGAAGAAGGAAGTAAGCTTGACATTGCGGTCAAGCTTATTCTGGTAGAAGAGCTGGAATTTGGCGTGGAGATGAATCATCTGTTTGTCCGCTATCAGGGAAAGCAGATTTCGAATCCTGATTTTGCCATTTGCCGGACGATCTATCCTTTGCTTAGCAGGCATCTGGAGATGATGGGGATAAAAGTATTTAATAATTCTCATGTGTCGGAGATTTGCAACGATAAGGCAAGGACCTGTCAGTATCTGGCTAGGACCGGAATACGGATGGTGGATACTAGATTTTATCGGAATGCTCTGGGAAGGGATGCTCTGTTAAAGGAATCAAAGCCTGCTGTTATGAAAGCAGTTGACGGACACGGCGGGAAACAGGTATTTTTATATGAGGCTGACAAATCTAATCCGGATGAGCTTGATAAGATCCTGCAGGGAGTTGGAAAATCGGATGTCGTAGTTCAACCGTTAGTCGGCAGCCGGCATCAGGATCTGCGGGTATATGTAATAGGTAAAAAGATACAGGCGGCGGTTCTTCGAACCGCCAGGGAAGGCTTCAAATCAAATTATTCCCTTGGTGGAGAGGTAAGCCTCTATTTCCTTTCCGATCAAGAAATCAGCATTGTGAACACCATAATAAGTCAATTTGAATTTGGACTGGCAGGGATTGATTTTATCATCGGAGATGATGGGGAGCTGATCTTTAATGAGATTGAAGATGTTGTTGGCTCAAGAATGCTTTACCGGTGTTCGGATATTAATATCGTAGAACGGTATCTCAGGTTTATCTTAGAACAGTTATAAGAGGGTGAAAATCTCCCGCGGGGTATCAATCAGATAATTGGCTCCGCTATCCCTTAAGACTTCTCGGGAACGGAATCCCCAAGTGACTCCAATGCATGGAATACCTGCATTCTTGGCAGTCAATACATCAACTTCGGAATCACCGACGTATATCGTTTTCTTAATATCAGAACCCAGCTCCTTTATTGCAGTGAATACGCTATCCGGTGCCGGTTTCCTTCGAACATTGAGGGATTCACCGATCGCTACCGGAATGAGATTACCAAAATAGGTTTTGGCAAGCGCCTTAACGGCCAAATCAAATTTATTTGATACGATAGCGGTATGATAGCTATAACGGTGTAAATCGAGCAGTAATTCCATAATACCATCGAAAGGTCTGGTCTTATTCTCCATATTCTGCTCATAATGTTCCTTGAATTCTTTTAGATAAGCGGCAACCTCTTCATCTGTACAAGTTTCAGGAACAGCAAGCCGCATCAGAGCTCCAACGCCATTACCGAGGAAGCGCTTCACTTCCAGGGGACTCCTCTTAGGAAAACCATGTCTGAGCAAGATAGCATTAACACTATCGCAAAGATCATCTAAGGTATTTAGTAAAGTTCCGTCCAAGTCGAAAATAATAGTATTGTACTTCATGATGTGCTCCTTCTTTGTTTAAATTAATAGTAGCAATTGCAAATGAAATTATATTAGATAGTATATACTCAACTTATTTTATAAAGCAAGTGTTTTCATTAGATTTTCTTATATAAGCGTTCTTCTATTGAAATTATTAAGAAAATATAGGTATAATAGATAAGATTTCAAATTATACGTATACCATTTATATCGAGTACTTTATAAGCGTATATTTTGTAGCGGAGGTTTTTAATGGAAGAAGTGATTATTTATCAAAAACGAAATAAGCTGATGAAATCTTTGCTTGTCGGTTTTTATACCATTTTATTATGGCTTCTTTTTCTGGGACTTGGGGTTTATAACCAAAGTATTTCCCTCATCGTATTCGTAATAATCGGTATCCTTATTACATTATATTGCGATATTATTCTTATCCATCGTTTCATAAAGCCGAAGGCAATTTTAACGATCAGCGAGAAAGGGATTATAGAAAGGTCAACCATACCTTCGATCGGGGAGATTCCCTGGGAAGAAATTGACCAGATCTATACTGCCAAGGCATTCAAGAAAACATCTATCTATATTAAGCTCAAGGATGATCGTTTGCTGTATTCCCGGTTTCCAAAATGGAAAGCCCTTTTTATCAAATTGAATACGCCGAAATCCGTGGATCCGATCGTAATCAATTTACAGACGGCGGATATAGAGGTGGATGAGGTCTTTAGTCTGCTTAATAGTTGGCTGAAGCATTATCGAAAGGATATGCAGTCCATATAAATCAGAAAAATAAATGAAATATTATGCGCTTAAAAGCTGCGCAGAAAATTGAGATAATGTGAAAAAACAAAAATACTATTTTTTCACATGTAAGTTTGTGTCTGCGCAGCATCCACAAACTATATTATGCGCTAAAAAAAGCTGTGCAGAAAAGGAGGTAATGTGAAAAAATAAAAATACTATTTTTTCACATGTAAGTTTGTGTCTGCACAGCATCCACAAACTATAATATGCGCTTAAAAACTGCGCGGAAAAGAGGTAAGTATGAAATCGGATATTCAAATTGCACAGGATGCGGAACTTATGCCAATTAAGGAGGTAGCACAGCAACTCGATATCAAAGAGGATGACCTGGAGTTTTACGGTAAGTATAAGGCGAAGCTTTCCGACGATTTATGGGAAAAGGTGAAAAATAATCCGGATGGGAAATTAGTATTGGTTACCGCGATCAATCCGACTCCGGCAGGAGAGGGGAAGACGACCACAACCGTTGGCTTGGGACAGGCCCTGGGGCAAATGAAGGTCAAGTCATTGATTGCACTGCGGGAGCCATCCCTCGGACCATGCTTTGGTATTAAGGGAGGAGCTGCCGGCGGCGGTTATGCCCAGGTGGTTCCGATGGATGATTTGAATCTGCATTTTACCGGAGATTTTCATGCGATTACTTCTGCGAATAACCTGCTGGCTGCTATGCTGGATAACCATATACAGCAAGGCAATGCCTTAAATATTGATCCAAACCAGATTGTCTGGAAACGCTGTGAGGATATGAATGACAGAGTTCTCCGCAACATTGTTGTAGGCTTAGGAAGAAAAACAGATGGCGTCGTTCGTGAAGACCATTTTATTATAACCGTAGCATCCGAGATCATGGCCGTATTATGCCTGGCGGAAAATATGCAGGATCTAAAAGAGCGCCTGGGCCGTATCGTAGTGGCTTATACCTACGAAGGAAAGCCGGTGCTGGCTAAGGAATTAAAAGCTGTTGGTGCGATGGCGGCACTTTTAAAGGATGCTCTAAAGCCAAACCTCATTCAAACCCTGGAAAATACACCGGCGATCGTTCATGGCGGTCCGTTTGCCAACATTGCGCATGGGTGTAACAGCGTAAGAGCTACAAAGACCGCCTTAAAGCTTGCAGACGTTGTGGTAACAGAGGCTGGCTTTGGTGCGGATCTCGGCGCCGAAAAATTCTTTGATATCAAATGTAGAATGGCAGGCTTAAAGCCGGATGCCGTCGTATTGGTAGCAACAGTTCGGGCATTAAAATATAATGGAGGAATTCCTAAGACAGATTTATCCTTGGAGAACCTGGACGCATTGAAAAAAGGTATCGTAAACTTGGAAAAGCACATTGAAAATCTCCACAAATTTGGTGTTCCGGTCATTGTAAGCCTGAATCGTTTCGTATCCGATACCAAAGCAGAGCTTAGCTTTGTAAAGGAATTCTGCGAAAGCCGCAATTGCGAATTCTCTCTCTGTGAAGTATGGGAAAAAGGCGGGGAAGGCGGTTTGGATCTCGCACAGAAGGTCTTAGATACGATGAGGACAAAGGAGAGCCATTACAAACCGCTCTATGAACTGAACCTTTCCATCAAGGAAAAAATAGAGACCATAGCGAAAGAAATCTATGGCGCGGATGGAGTAGCCTATGATCCTGCCGCTGAGAAAGCAATCAAAACAATTGAAGCAAACGGGTATCAAGAGCTTCCTGTCTGCATGGCTAAGAACCAATACTCCTTGTCCGACGATGCTACGAAGCTGGGCAGACCAACCGGGTTTACAGTTCATATCCGGGAGGTCTATGTCTCCGCCGGAGCCGGCTTTGTTGTTGCAATAACGGGAAACGTCATGACCATGCCGGGTCTTCCGAAAGTACCGGCAGCCGAAGGAATTGATGTGGATGAGAACGGAAGAATAACCGGATTATTCTAATTTGCCTAATTAAAATTAATTAGGTAACGATAAAATCAATCCAATCATGATTAGAGTGTCAAAAGCTATCCTAACAAATCGGATTCGTCAATTTGCACACCAATAGAGTATTTAAGTAATAGGAAACAATATTTTAATTCGCAACTGTTTGAAGTCGTTGGTACTTAGATCACGTATTTTGTGGTCTTACGTACCATTACGTACTTCAATCAAGCGGAAGCGTGTTGCGAATGAAAAATGTTTCATATTACTTGTCAACACATAAATTGTGCAAATTGATGAAGTCAATTCTATAAATCGGCTTTTGACACTCTAATCAATCATTGATCAATTAAATCAGAAAATCATTCATCTAATTTGAATGCATCGGAAGAAAAGATATCCATCCAAAATCATACAACTGTACCGATAAAAATAATGCAATAAAAGCAGCAAATATCGGTACAGTTTTTCTTTACCTGTTTTAAAGAAGGCGGTACTATTGCAACATGATATCGAAATCCGCTTTTACAATATCATATTTCAAGATGTTGGCATCTTCTTTGAGCTTAGACAGAATTATTTTTTTGTACTTTCGTAATAGGATTCTCTTATTAATAAAGTGAATGTCACCAATTCTAAGGTTCGTATTTAAGGTATAACGTATATTTTTTTCCTCTTGATTTTTATAGGTAATATTACATTCGCATACAAAAGTGTAGCGAAACGGATAAATATCTTCCATAAAAATGCTCCCTTCGAATCCGTATGTAAGATTATACCATATTATACTCAATTACAGCAATTTGTGTTTCTGCTTTATAGGAAAAACCCTTATATCTATACAGAATCGAATACCAGAGCATAAGTTTCAATATCGTCATGCTTTTTTAACTTCACATTAACTTCATATTTAATTCAATACCAATACGAATAGGTTTGATATTCTTTTTCTGCACATGGAAAATAAGTGCAGAAGAGAGCCTTATAATGAAAAAAGTAATTTCATCCATTTTTGAAAATGCTGAAATCCAATCAATTGAGATACTCGACGGTGAACTGGAATATTAGCGATAAAACAACTATCCCGCATAAGGTGATGACAGAAAAAAATGGTGCTATCGGGCATTATACAAGGCATATTTCTTCGGTGAAACGCCGACTGCCTTGGTAAAGGATTTTAAGAAATTACTGTAATCCCGGAAGCCGCATTTTTCACAAACCTCATTCACATACATTCCTTCAGAAAGCAGGGATTTTGCTATACTAATCCTCCTGGCAGTTAGATATTTATTGATGGTAGTTCCCGTTGCCTGTTTAAAAATACGGCAAATGTAGGATTTGCTTAAGTAAAACTGATTTGCCAAATGATCGATGGTAATCGGACTGGCGATGTTTTGATTGATATATTCGAGGATTTCATTGACCTGTTCATCATATTGATAGCGAATATTTACATTTTCCTCCTTTACCTTGATCTGGGAGAAGAATGCCTTATTTAAAAAGACCATAAACTCTGTAAAAATCGCCCGCTCCATCACATCCTCCGCATATCCGGAGAGACTGGTCAGCTTATGGATATAGTACATAAACCGCTGCTGCTGATCCTTATCCAGTGAGATGCGGTGGGAGAAGCCTGGTGTTCGGTATTGAAAACAGTAGTCCATTGCGGTATTTGGAGTGGATAGCTGTTTTAAAAAATCCGGATGAATGGATAATACGATTCGGTCAAGTTCTCCCTGCTCAATTTGCGTCAGGTGATGACTTTCATATTGATTGATAAAGAATAAATCACCGGGCTTAATCATGTAGGATTTATTATCAATCAGAAACTGCTTTCCGCCGGAGATAGAATAATAAATTTCATAGCAATCGTGGATATGGATATTCATAGTCTTTTCCTCAAAGTATAAATGCGCGATTGCAAAATATTTCTGCTCAATACAGGCATCGATTGCTGCTTTGCAAGAATGGAATTCTTTCATCTTTTTACCTCTTTTCTGTTAGGAACTCATGTACTCATATCATTTATTATAGCAACAAAATTCAATATTTGCAAGATTTATAAGAACATATGACAAGAAATAGGAAATAGGATATGTTAGTATATAGATACGGGATATTTTAGTAACTTTAAAACGATATGGAGAATTGCGAAGCATTCGCAAATTTCCTAAGTAAAACGATATAGAAAGGAAGGATACTACTATGGAATTAAGAACAGCTTCATCACCGGAGGACGTAAAACATTATACGACCGATCGACTTCGCAAGGAATTTTTGGTACAGAATTTATTTGCAGCAGGAGAGGTTAAGACAGTATATAGTCATATTGACCGTATCATTATCGGCGGCGCAGTACCGGTAGCACCGCTTACATTGAAGGCCGGCGATGAAATCCGGGCAGAGTATTTTCTGCAGAGAAGAGAAATGGGAATCATCAATATCGGCGGTAAGGGTACAGTGACGGTTGACGGAACCGTTTATGAATTGGAATACAAGGATGGCTTATATGTCGGTATGGGTTCTAAGGATATTGTATTTGCCAGCGCGGATGACAAGAATCCTGCTCTGTTCTACTTTAACAGTGCACCGGCACATAAAACCTATCCTACCGTATTGATTAAACCGGAGAATTGTGTTCGGGTAGAACTTGGATCCTTAGAGGAATCCAATCATCGTGTTATTACCAAATACATCCTTCCGGGACAGGTGGAAAGCTGTCAGTTGGTTATGGGAATGACGCAATTAAAACCTGGCAGTGTCTGGAACACCATGCCATGCCATACTCATGATCGAAGAATGGAGGTTTATCTATATTTTGAGATGCCGGAGGATGCACTTGTATTCCATTACATGGGTGAGCCTACCGAGACAAGACATCTTGTTATGAGAAACCGCGATGCTGTTATCTGCCCAAGCTGGTCCATCCATGCAGGCTCCGGTACGCAGGCTTATACGTTTATCTGGGGAATGGTCGGAGAAAACCAGGATTTTGATGATATGGATCATGTGGCAATGAAAGATCTTCAATAATATGGAAAAATGCAAGCGATAATTGCATCCCCATATTCTATGATATAGACGATTGCGAAACTCTCAAGATGAATAAATTGTGTATACAAAATAGCTAGAATATCGAAGTTTCGCAATAATCTATTCTATGATACACAGAAAGGAGAAAAAACTATGGAGAATATTATGAAAACATTTTCCCTTGAGGGAAAAATAGCCCTGATTACCGGTGCCTCCTATGGAATCGGATTTGCAATTGCAACCGCATATGCACAGGCCGGTGCAACGATCTGCTTTAATGATATTAACCAAGAGCTGGTGGATAAAGGATTAAAGGCATATGAGGAAATCGGAATTAAGGCACATGGTTATGTATGCGATGTTACCGATGAAGCAAAGGTACAGGAGCTTATAGCAAAGATTGAAAAAGAAGTAGGAGTCATTGATATTCTTGTGAATAATGCAGGAATTATTAAACGGATTCCGATGACAGAGATGAGTGCGGAAGACTTTAGAAAGGTGGTTGATGTTGACCTGAATGCACCTTTCATCGTTTCGAAGGCGGCCCTTCCCAACATGATCAAAAAAGGCCACGGCAAGATCATTAACATCTGTTCCATGATGAGTGAGCTTGGCCGGGAGACGGTTTCCGCCTATGCTGCTGCGAAGGGCGGATTGAAGATGCTGACCAGAAACATTGCATCGGAATATGGACAATATAATATCCAATGTAATGGCATCGGACCCGGTTATATTGCAACACCGCAGACAGCTCCGCTTCGTGTGCCTGGGAATCCGTTCAATGATTTTATAATTTCAAAAACACCCGCGGCAAGATGGGGCACAACCGAAGATCTTATGGGACCTGCCGTATTCCTGGCATCCAGTGCTTCTGACTTTGTAAATGGTCATGTCCTATATGTGGACGGCGGTATTCTTGCCTACATCGGAAAACAGCCGTGATACTGATGCCTGCTTTACATAGGATACTGCGATCGGAAAGAGACGACAAAAGGCAATTATTATAGAAAGAACATTTCCATAAAAGGCGAATTGGCCTGCCAATTCGCTGCGTGGAATGGGAGAAATAAGTAGTGGAAAAGTTACTGTTCACACCCTAATAAAGTCTATTCTATGATTTCGTCAAATGTATCCGAATACGGAGACGCTTTCGCTTAGTTGCATTAC
>ENA-UOOK01000542-UOOK01000542.1-fermentation-metagenome-genome-assembly--contig:-NODE-542-length-50248-cov-6.508816_pt1 | contig 50248 bp, 42 predicted proteins | sample MGYA00245777_ERZ724023 | MGnify/ENA primary metagenome ERZ724023 (study PRJEB28704, sample SAMN03018312) | fermentation metagenome | biome: anthropogenic terrestrial biome; feature: soil; material...
CGATTTATGACATTGCGCAGGAGGCCAAGGTTTCTCCCGCGACCGTTTCGCGCGTCCTGACCAACAGCGCGCATGTCAGTGCGGAAAAGAGAAGATCAGTGGAAGCCCTGATCCGGAAATATAAATTCCGTCCCAATGCAATGGCGCGCGGCCTGAGTGATACCAAAACCCATCTGCTGGGCATTCAGGTGGCGGATATTCGGAACCCGTATTATGCCGCGCTGGCTGTTGAGTGCGAAAAAGCCGCCAGCCGGCGCGGATACCTTACCTTGCTGTGCAACGCGCTCAGTGATAAAAAGCTGGAGGACGCAAATTTGGAAAAGCTGTATGAGCAGCGCGTCGACGCCATTATCCAGGTTGGCTGCCGTGTGGATGATCTGGTGTCGGATCCGTCTTATGTAGCTCATGTCAACCGTATCAGCCGGCAGGTTCCATTTATTATTACAGGAAAATTGGACGGCGCCAACTGCTACCGGCTGAACATAGACGATATAAAGGGCATGGCTATGGTTATGGACTATCTGTTTTCTCTGGGGCATAAGAAGATAGCCCTTATCGGCGGCCGGAAAAATGTAAAGTCGACTTATGACAAACGTCAGCAATATGTTTATCTTCTGGGGAAAAACGATCTTGATTTCAGGGAGGATTATATCCAGGAGGGAAATTATTCGGAAAAGGATGGATACCGCTGCATGATAAACCTTCTTCAGATTCGGCCGGTCCCCACCGCTGTAATTGCCGTCAATGATCCCACGGCGGTCGGCGCTCTGAAGGCGGCGCTGAACCATGGGCTGTCGGTCCCCAAAGACCTCTCCATTATCAGCTTTGACCACACATTCCTTTCCGAAATCGCCACTCCGCGGCTGACATCCATTGATTATGACTACCCGTTCTTTGGGCAGTCTCTGATCGACATAGCCATCCGCGCCATCGGAAAAGAGGATATTCCCAGAGAACAGCTGATCACCCCGACACTGGTTCTGGGGGAATCGTGCGCGCCGCCCCTTCTTCCGGGCTGAAAATTCATTGCTCCGCGAAAATGGATCATATCGTAAATTATTTTTCCAAATAATTCTTATTCTATATTTACAAAATTTTGTGGCAGTGTTATCCTAATAGAGGAAATATTGTTCAATATTATGAAATCGGTTTCAAAAACAATAACTTTAATATTGCCGTTTATTACACTTAAATTCCCATTATAACAAAACTATATTTATAAATTTTGTAGTATTTACTGATATTGTAATGAAACCGGTTTACTTCAAATGCCGGAGGATTTTGAACATGATGCGAAAAATGCAGCCACAAAATACAGCAGCCCTGCCAGTTGCCAAACTTGCTTCCCGCAGCCGAATGTGGAACAACCGAACGCTGATCCTGATGAGCCTGCCGGCGGTGATTTATTTTCTGGTATTCTGCTACCTTCCCATGCCGGGCGCCTACATAGCATTCACCGATTTTAACTACCATGCGGGCATCTTCGGAAGCCGGTTTGTGGGGATGGACAATTTTAAGTTCCTGTGGAAATCCGGAAAACTTTGGCTTCTGACGCGCAACACGATCCTGTACAATCTTGCGTTTATCGCTCTTGGAAATTTACTGCAGATTTTTATTGCCCTGCTTCTGAATGAAGTCCGGCTGAAATGGTTCAAAAAACTTTCCCAGTCCCTGATGTTCCTGCCCTATTTCATTTCGGACGTTTTGGTAGGGCTGCTTGCCTTTGATATTCTAAATTCCGATTACGGCTTTCTCCCGTCCCTGATACGGGCTGCGGGAGGGGCGGTGCCGGATTTTTATTCCAATCCGGGCGCATGGCCGCCGATTATTATCCTGACAAATCTGTGGAAGAGCACTGGCTATGGCTCTATTGTATATTTTGCCACCATCTGCGGGATGGATGTCAGCATGATGGAGGCTTCGCAGATTGACGGGGCCAATGCGCTGCAGAGGATCTGGTATATCCTGCTTCCAAACCTGCGGCCTACCGTGGTTATTCTGGTGCTCTTTTCTATCGGCGGGATTTTGAAAGGTAACTTTGGTTTGTTCTACAACCTCGTTGGTTCGGCCAACGCCGCGCTTCTGCCCAATACGGATATCATTGAAACCTACGTTTACCGCACCCTCATGAACCAGTTCAACTTCCCCTATTCAACGGCGGTCGGGCTGTACCAGTCGGTGTTCGGATTCATCATAATTATGATAGTCAATGGGATTGTCCGTAAAATTGAACCGGACTATGCACTGTTTTAGGAGGAAAAGATGAAAGTAAAAAGAGACGGCGTCTCACAATTTGTTGTGGGATTTGGCTATGTAATCGTATCCGTTTTTGCGATCCTGTGTTTTCTTCCTTTCCTGATGATGGTTTCCGCCTCGTTCAGCACCGAAACAACCATCATGAAGCAGGGAATCGGGCTTTTGCCAAAAGACTTTACGGTACGGGCTTATCAGGTCGCTTTTCTCAGCCCAAAATATTTGCTGGGATCGTATATGGTAACGATTCTGATGACGGCTTGCGGGACTGCGCTGGGTCTGTTTCTGATTGCAATGACCGGGTACGTCCTCCAGAGAAAAGATTTTGCTATCCGCAATAAGCTGTCTTTCTATATCTATTTTACAACGCTTTTTTCTGCCGGCCTTGCCCCCACATATCTCTGGATGACAAAGTATCTGCATTTAAAAAATAATTATCTGGCGGTTTTTCTGCCGCTTTTGATGAATCCATGGCTTATTTTCCTAATGAAAAATTTTATGAAATCCATTCCTTTTGAAATTACGGAATCCGGAAAAATCGACGGAGCCGGCGATTTCCGAATCTTTCTTTCCCTCATTCTGCCAATGGCGAAACCGGCGCTTGCTACGATTGGGCTTTTTCTGGCTCTAGGTTACTGGAACGAATGGTACAACTCCATGCTGTATATTCCGAACCTTGATTACAGACCGCTGCAATATTATCTGTATCGGATTATCAACGAGGCTGCGGCTTTGCAGCAATCGACGGCCGGCGCCAATATCACCGTGGCCGACCTTCCTTCAGAAACACTCAAAATGGCCACGGCGGTTTTGTCCATAGGCCCGGTGATTTTCCTGTATCCGTTTGTTCAGAAGTATTTCATCTCCGGCATTACGGTTGGCGCGGTGAAAGGATGATAGGTGCTGCTCAGCACTTTGTCATAAATATTCCATATTTCATCAGCAATAAGGAGAGGATCAATATGCGAAAAACAATGAAAAGGTTCTTGTCTGTTGTACTGACCTTTGCCCTTGTCTGCAGTTTCAGCGCTTGCAGCAAAGGGGGAGGGGAAAGCTCTGCCGGTACCGCTTCGGGGAGTTCCGCGGAGTCGGCATCCGGTTCCCCAAAAATCGATACGTCCGAACATGTCAAAGTGACCATGCTGGTTCTTGGCAATAAGCCGACCAATGGAAGAATGCAGGCGGCTCTCGCTGAAGAAAACAAGCTGCTCAATAAGAAAATCAATGCAGAAATAAGTCTGCAGTACATTGAATGGACAGATTGGCAGACAAAGTATCAGCTGGCCCTTGCCAGCGGCGACAGCAGTATCGATCTGATTACAACGGCAACAGACTGGCTGTACGCGTGGCAGAGCGCGAAGAAAGGTGCTTTCCTGCCCCTTACGGAAAGTATGCTTTCTACGTATGCCCCTCAGACATGGAAAGACGTCTCCAAGTCAGACTGGAGTGACTGCACTAAAGACGGGAAGATCTGGTTTATTCCGGAAGACCAGTACACAAATTGGACCTGCCACGGTATGTTCTACCGGGGTGACTGGGCTAAAGAGGCAGGCCTTTCGAAAGTGACTAAATTCGAAGACCTCGAGACATATTTTGACGGCGTTCTCAAGAGCCACAAGGGAGTTGTTCCATGGGATATCGGCGCGCCGAACGAAATGGCCGGCCTTTTCCCAGGCTATATTGAGTCCCATTCACTGGAGACTGTCATGCTGGGAACCGATACCGGCAACTACCAGATTTTCTATTACAACAATTCCAACCCGTATAAGGTTGTCTGCCCGGTCTTTGAACAGCAGTTTGAAGATTTTGCAAAAATGATGAAACGGTGGGGCGATAAAGGCTTCTGGAGAACAAATGTACTGAATTATAAGGGCGAGACGAGAGACCTAATGTATGCCGGCCTGAGCGGAGCAGATCAGCATCATGCCCAGACTTACGTGACCACTACACGCCCTGCCATGGATAAGAAACAGCCGGGTTCCGATCTGCAGTTCTATTATTGGGGGATGGAGAACAAAAACGTTAACCACGACCTGGATACTCACGGGGCCATGGCAGTCAGCGCCAGTTCCCAGCATCCGGAGCGCGCCCTCATGGTGTATGACCTTATCCGGAACGACAAGCAGATTTATTATCTGCATAACCATGGTATTGAAGGAAAAGATTATATCATGAATTCAGACGGCACGCTGGGGTATCCCAAAGGCTATGATGCTGCAAAAGACGGGCTTGGCACCAATTTCTGGGCTGGCCGTATGGATAAGTACGAACCCGACCAGAGCAGCTGGTACAAAGGGAAAGAAAATTTGTATAAGGAGCTCGGCAGTGCTGCCGGAAAATACTCGCTGGGCAAGTTTGCATTCGACAATTCGAATGTAAGTTCCGAAATGGCCGCTGTGGCAGAAGTATGCAATACTTATATTCCGTCAATTGCCTACGGCAAAGCGGGGGATCCTGCGGCAGCGGTTACCAAATTCCGCAAAGCCCTCAAAAATGCCGGCATTGACACAATCATGACTGAAATACAGACTCAGCTGGATAAGCAGAAATCAGAAGACGGAAAGTAAAATTATCTCCTGCGTCATCCGGATAAGCTGGCATCGGTTTTCCCGGTGTCAGCTTATCGAATTTCCGGTGCGGTTTTGTTTGTTCCTTAAGGCCGTTCCCGTGTTTTGTCCGGGAAAATAAACTGGAAATACGGCAGGGGGCCGGCCCTCAAATATTAAGAAAAGGATATTGAATATGAATCAGGTAATGCTCAATCGGGAGGGAATCACGATCCGGGGAAAAAAGACAATTCTTCTCTGTGCTTCCCTTTTTTACTTCCGTATTCCAAAAGCGGAATGGGAAGACCGGATCCGAAAACTGAAAGATGCCGGTTATAACTGTATTGACGTGTATTTTCCATGGAATTTTCATGAACCGGCACCCGGAATATGGGATTTTGAAAGTGAAAAAGATATTGACGGGTTCCTGCAGCTGGCGGAACGGTATCAGCTATATGTTATTGCCCGGCCGGGACCTTATATCTGTTCGGAATGGGACGGCGGAGCCCTTCCTGCGTGGCTTCTGGCCGATCACTCCGTTCAGGTGCGCCAGAACAATCCCGCCTATCTGGAACACGTGCGCCGCTGGTATGGCAAGATTATTCCGTATATTGCAAAGCATCAGATCGACCGCGGCGGCACGGTTATTCTCATGCAGCTGGAAAACGAGCTGGATTTCTTCTATTGCGCCGATCCGCGCGGTTATATCTCTACCCTCCGTGACATGGCCAGAAAACTTGGGATAACGGTCCCGCTTTTCTGCTGTGCAGGGCAGTCGGATGCAGAAGGGGCTTTCGGGTGGGCCGGCGGTGTCCATTTGACGTTTAATTTCTACGGGGACGTCTGCAATGCCTCTTTTGGCGATAAAATCCATTATTATTCCAGCCGTATGAGGGAGCTGGATCAGCCCCTGATGATCAGTGAAACCGACTGCGACCATCTGCTTCTCCGCAGGGAACTGGCGGCGGGAGCCAAGCTGATTGGACCTTACAATCAAGTCGGCGGTACAAACTTCGGCTTTACCGGAAGCGTGAACAACTGGGGGAAAAACGGTTCACCCATGTCTTTCCTCACAACCCGCTATGCGGGGGACTGCATGATCGGTTCCGCGGGGGAGCTGCAGGAGCAGTATTTTGAAGGGCGCAAGTTTGCCGGGCTGATCCATACGTTTGGTCCGGCTTTGGCCTCTGCGGAATCCGTGCAGGATTCGGAACTGACCGTAACCCATGACTTTGCTTCAAACCCGGTCTTTTACAGGCTGGATCTTACAGGCGGCGGCAGCCTGGTCTGCGTGCCGAACCTGAGTGAAGAAAAGGGGACGGCGGCGGTTTCCTGCCGCGGTATCTGCCTGGAAGCCGCAGTGCCGGGCCGCAGCGCCCCCTTTTTCCCGTTCAATATTCCGCTTTCGCTGTTTCACCGTGAAGGCACGCTGGTCTGTTCCAACGGGGAACTGGAGAACTGTTCCGCCGAAGCCGGAAGGGAAACGGTTTTTACTTTCTGGACGGAAAGCGCTTCCCCGTTTGCCCGGTTTGTCCTGCAGGGAGAACCAGTCTGCCTGACTCCGGAGCACCCGGCCCAGGGTGGGATCCGTGCGGTATGGGCAAATGACCGGGAGCTGCGGGAGCTGCCGCTGTGCGGCGTGCCGGTTCCGGCCAGCACAAAATGTTCCAAAAGAGTGGATTCCGGTCTGTTTCAGGCCATCCGGTATTCCGAAAATTTAATGCCTGAACTGGCCTATACTGAGGATGCCCTGCGGCCTCTTGAGAGCCAAAATATTTTTCGCGGTGCCGGAAGTTACGGTTTCCCCGTGGAAGGTTTGGGCGTCCTTTTGGTCAGGGGGGCCGATCTAATCGGCATCTATCGGAATGGGCGGCTGGAAGAAACCTGCACCCCTGCCGGATGCACAAAGTACCATCCGGGCAAAGGGGAATACAGAATCTTTACGGCCGTCTGGGGTCACAGCAATTTTCCGGATGCCCGTCAGCCCGCCTTGATGCTGGATTCCTCCCGGGGGCTGGAAAAAGCCGTGGATGTTCTTTCTGTCTGTCCGCTGGAAGACGGGTGGCTCTGCAGCGGATTCTCCGGCAGTTTTCCAGTCCCCCAAAAGCCGGTGGAAACAGTCCTCAGCGTGAATGCCTGGAGCACGGCGCATTTCCCTGCGCGGACCCTGTACCGAAAAAAGGTATTCCTTGACCGCGGCTGCGACAGTTACTTTTTAGAACTCCCCCATGTCCATTCGGAAATCACCTTATATGTAGACGGCGAAAAGGCGGGGATGTTTAATCCATTTGACCCGTTTCTTGACTTTTCCTCCTTTGTCTCCGGAAAAGAAGAAGCCGAATTGGCTTTGGATATCCGCGACCGGAACTGGGGGCTGCCTTTGGGAACTCCCGCCCTGTATTCGGGAAGAAAAATCGAACGCTGCGGATTTGCGGGCCTTCCGGAAGAAAAATTAGCCGCCCTTGCAAACAAATTCTGTCAGTTTCGGGCTGGTTTCCCTTTCAAAGTGCCGGCAGGTGAAATCATCCATGTGGATCTGCCGTTTTTTAAAGTGCCGAAAACGAGCTGTTACCTAAAGGTGGACGGACACGGCCTTTTCATTCTGGCGTTTGTCGGGAACCGCCCCCTCGGCCGCGTCTTGCTTTGGAAAGACGCCCCCTTCCTTGTCGGCGAGCCTGACTGCCTGTATCTGCCGAAATCGTTTTTGGGAAAAGAGACGGAAGTTCGTTTTTTGGTGATGGGCCTGGAAGAAAATGCGGAACTCTGCGGAGTCCGCATAGAATCCATTGATTGATATTTTTTTGACAAACTAAAAAGGCCGTGATATAATAACCGGGTACCTGTAAAGAGACAGAACCGTACCTAACCGCAAGGTGTTTCCGAGCGGAAAGCGAGTGTTCAGACGGGATCTTTCAAGATGCCTATTGGACCTCCTTTTCGCCTGTGCTGCGAAAAGGAGGTTTATTTTTGCAATCTGCTGCCGGAAAAACCGGCCGGAGCCGTCCGCTTGAATTTTCCGGGCGGCTCAACCGAGCCGGACGGAGCGAGATGGCGGAGCTGATCCGGTATTTTCTGGAGGAAGCTTCGCCGGAAGAGATTTCGGATCTTGCTTTTTGCGCAGAAACCCTGCGGGAGAAGTATTACGGGAAAAGCGTCTACTTCCGCGGATTAATTGAGTTTTCCAGTTACTGTAAAAACGACTGCTATTACTGCGGCCTTCAGCGGAGCAACTCCAAAGCGCGCCGGTACCGGCTGAGCGAAGAAGAGATCGTGGACCGGTGTGCCTTAGGCTGCCGGCTGGGGTTCCGCACGTTTGTCCTCCAGAGCGGAGAGGACATGTACTTTACGGACGAGCGTCTCTGCCGGATGGTTTCCCGCATCAAAACGCTTTTCCCGGACTGTGCTGTGACCCTTTCGATTGGAGAAAGAAGCCGGGATTCCTACCGGAGGCTTTATGACGCGGGGGCCGACCGGTATCTTCTGCGGCATGAAACGGCGGACGAGGCCCACTACCGAAAGCTGCACGCCCCGGAGATGAGCCTCGGGAACCGGATGCAGTGCCTGTATAATCTGAAGGAAATCGGATATCAGGTCGGCGCAGGATTTATGGTGGATTCACCCTATCAGACCTGTGAAACGCTGGCGGAGGATTTTCTATTCCTGCGGGAGCTGCAGCCGGAGATGGTGGGGATAGGCCCCTTTATTCCGCATAAGGACACGCGGTTTGCGGATTATTACCATCCGGCGGCTGAGCGTACGGTGATTCTTCTGGCACTTGTGCGGTGCCTGCTGCCCAAAGTTTTGCTGCCGGCTACAACTGCGCTCGGAACAATTGACCCGTTCGGCAGGGAAAAGGGGTTCCGCGCAGGTGCCAACGTAGTGATGCCGAATCTGTCTCCGCCGGAGCACCGCAGAGACTACAGCCTTTACGACCATAAGATCTGCATGGGAGACGAGTCGGCGGAGTGTTTCCAGCGTCTTGCCGGGCGGATTCAAAAGGCCGGGTTTGTCCCTGATTTTTCGCGGGGTGACCCCGCGGGCTGGAAACCGCGGGCGCGGCGGATTTAAATGGCTGCGTCTTTCGGGGCGCGGCTTTTATTTTTCTTATTTCAGGAGGAACTTGTCATGAAGACCAGAGTAGCCATTATCGGTATTATTGTTCAGGATGGAGATTCCGTGGCGGCGCTGAACGCGTTGCTTCATGAATACGGGAAATACATTGTTGGGCGCATGGGAATCCCGTACCGCAAAAAAAACATCCATATCATCAGCATTGCCATTGGCGCGCCCCAGGACGTCATCAGTGCCCTTTCCGGAAAAATCGGAAAACTGCCCGGCGTCAGCACAAAAACCGCCTATTCGGGAGTGATTACGGAAGAATGAAACAGACGGATTCTTTGGGCGGGCTGTCCTGGCGGGACCGGGCCGTGCTGATTGTCCTTCCCGTCCTTGCGGTCTTTGTGACGCTGGCGATCGGAAGGATGGGCCTGTCCCCGCTGGAAGTCCTGAAAACAGTCGGAAACCGGATTTCCGGCCATGCCGCGGCCGACCCGCGCGCCGACGCCGTTGTCTTTTCTATCCGGATGCCGCGGATTTTGCTGGCGCTTCTGGTGGGGGCGGGCCTTTCCGTCGCCGGATGCGCCTTCCAGAGCCTCTTTTCCAATCCCCTTGCCACACCCGACACGCTCGGCGTGGCGTCCGGTGCAAGTTTCGGCGCGGCTCTGGCGCTTCTTCTGGGTTTTAATCTGATTGGCGTGCAGGTCCTGGCGTTTGCCTGCGGAGTGGCGGCTGTTTTCCTCGCCTGGCTTTCCGGATCGGGGAGGGGCGGCATCAACACCATCATCCTTGCGGGGATTATGATCGGATCGCTGTTTTCGGCGCTGGTGTCCCTCGTGAAATTCACAGCGGACACAGAGTCGCAGCTTCCCGCGATCACCTATTGGCTGATGGGGAGCCTGAATTCCGCCGGGTACAGTTCGCTTGCGCTGGGCGCGCCTCCGATTCTCGCCGGAATCCTGATTTTGTACCTGCTGCGCTGGCGGATGAACCTTCTGCCGCTGCCGGAAGACGACGCCCGGGCAACGGGAACCAACCTGCGCCTCCTGCGCGCGCTGACGGTAATCTGCGCGACGGGGATCACGGCCTCCTGTGTTTCTATGTGCGGGCAGGTTGGCTGGGTAGGGCTTTTGGTTCCGCACATCTGCCGGATGAAATTCGGCAGCAACCACATGGCCCTTGTCCCGGCATCTATCTTTGCCGGCTCGGCCTTTATGGTGATTGTCGATACGGTGGCCCGAAGCGCCACCTCGGCCGAAATCCCGGTTTCCATCCTTACGGCGCTTGTCGGCGCGCCGTTCTTTATTGTCCTGATGCGCCGGACGGAAGGGTGGCAGCTATGACTCTTTCCGTAGAAAACGGCTGTTTTTCATATCGGCGCGGCCGGCCGATTCTCCGGAATATTCACTTTTCCGTCGGCCCCGGTGACATCGCCGCAATTCTCGGCCCCAACGGCGCGGGGAAGACGACGCTCCTGCGCTGCGCCATGGGGTTTCTGCCCTGGAGCAGAGGGCGCAGCTGCCTGGATGGGACGGACATCCGGTCAATTCCGCACCGCAGGCTGTGGCAGAACATTGCTTACGTGCCGCAAGCGAAAAACACCGCTCTCCCTTCCTATACGGTTGAGCAGATGATCCTGCTGGGGCGCAGCAGCCGAATCGCCCTGCTGGCCAAACCGGGAGGGAAGGATCTTGAAAAGGCGGGGGAAGTCATGGAGAAGCTGGGCATCACCCGTCTGAAAGACAAAAAATGTTCGGAACTGAGCGGGGGCGAACTGCAAATGACGCTGATTGCGCGCGCTCTGGTGTCCCAGCCAAAGGTGCTGATTCTTGACGAGCCGGAATCGAACCTCGATTTTAAGAACCAGCTTTTGGTGTTGGAAGCCATGTCTGCACTGGCGGCGGAGGGAATGTCCTGCGTTTTCAACACGCATTACCCGGCGCATGCGCTTCAGCGCGCCAACAAGGCCCTGCTGCTGGGCAGCCGGGGCGGTCCCGTGTTCGGCGAAACACATTCCATTGTAACCGAAAAGAATATTGAGCTTGCCTTTGGGGTCCGTGCGGTTATCGGGGAACTGGAAACACCGGAGCGCGTCCTTCCGGACGTGGTGCCGCTGTGCCTTTCCGGCGGGGAAGCCCCGGAGCCGGGCGGGGGAACCGGGCGTGAAGGACCCAGGCTGGCCGCCGTTACCATCCTCGCCGGAGAAAAGCGCGCGGCGGAGGAAGCCGGGAGGATCCTGCGCGGCTGCCGGGATTTTACGGTTGGCCGCATGGATCTGCCGTGCCCGGGCCGCCGCGTGACGGCGGAAAGCGTCGTGCTGGATGCCCCGGAGAATACAATCCGGGAGCTTCTGTACCGGCTGAACCGCTTGCCCGGGATCAGCGTCAAGGCGGTTTTTCAGCCCAATGAGAAAAGAACAGAAAATTCTTGTAAGGAGTGAAAAGGCGGATGATTCAAATAGCCGTTTACGGGAAAGGCGGAATCGGCAAATCGACCACGGTGTCGAATCTGTCGGCCGCGCTGGCGGAGCGCGGCCTCCGCGTCATGCAGGTCGGGTGCGACCCGAAGGCGGATTCCACCGCCAGCCTGCATTCGGGGCGGGAACTCCGCACCGTGCTGGATCTGGTGCGGGAGCGGCAGAACGGCTTTTCCCTTGAGGAAATGACGGCCGTTGGATACAAAGGCGTTGTCTGCGCGGAAGCGGGCGGCCCGGCCCCTGGGATGGGCTGCGCCGGGCGCGGAATTATCGCCGCGCTCGAAAAGCTGAAGGAAAAGGGCGCCTATGAGGTTTCCCGGCCGGACGTCGTCTTTTATGATGTGCTGGGCGATGTGGTCTGCGGCGGGTTTACCATGCCGATGCGCCGCGGATATGCCGACCGGGTATTTATTGTCACCTCCGGCGAAAAGATGGCCATCCGCGCTTCTGCCAATATCGCGCAGGCAGTCTGGAATTTCCGGGACCGGGGCTACGCAAGCCTCGGCGGGCTGATTTTAAACCGCCGCGGCGTCCCGGATGAAGAGAAAAAAGTGCGGGAGTTGGCGGATCGCTTCCATACCTGCGTTGCCGGAACGCTGGATTACAGCCGGACCGTGCAGGAGGCGGAAGTCCTGGACAAGACCGTGCTGGAAGCATTCCCGCAAAGCCCTATGGCGGATCAGTACCGTACGCTGGCCGAAAATCTGCTGCGTGCCTGCGGAAAGGAGCTGCCATGCTGAAATCCCTTTCCGGGCGGCCGGATGTTCCGCAGGTCTGTGTGCCTATCGGCAGTGCGCCGTTCCCGGTTCCGTTTGCGTCGGGGCTGGAGTACGTCCCTCCCGCCCGCGGGGTGTGGAATATTGTGCATGTTGGTATGCTGATTCCGGAGGCGCACCAGATTTTTGTCTGCGCCCCCGGCTGTCTGCGCGGCGTGGTCCTCACGGCGGCGGAAATGAACGCTTCTGACCGGTTTTCCACCGTGGCGATCCGCGAAAGCGACGTGCTGGAGGGCGGCATGGAGAGCCTGATTATTGAAGGCGTGACGGATATCCTGAACCGGCTTCCTTCCCGGCCGCCCGCCGTCCTGGTCTTTACCAGCTGCATCCAGCATTTTATGGGCTGTGACCTTCCGCTGGTGTACCGCACGCTGCGCGCCCGGTTTCCCGGCACCGCCTTTGCCGACTGCTACATGACCCCCATCCTGCGGAAAAGCGGATTAACGCCCGACGAGATGATGCGCCGGCAGCTGTACAGCCTTCTGGAAAAAAGGCCGCTCAATTCCCGTTCCGTCAGCCTTATCGGCAACTGTTTTCCAACGGATGAATCGAGCGAACTGGTCCGCCTGATCCGGGAAAGCGGGTTTGACCTGAAGGATATCACCCTGTGCAAAACCTATGCGGAGTATCAGAAGATGGCCGAAAGTTTCCTTGCTATTTCCTGCTGCCCGGCGGCCCGGGCGGGCGGGGACGCGCTGGAAAAGCGGCTGTCGCAGAAACACCGGTACCTTCCCCTCAGCTATTCTTACCGGGAAATCGAACAGAACCTGCACCGGCTTTCCGGCGCGCTCGGCGTGCCGGAGCGGGACTATTCCTCCGCCGTGTCCCGCGCGGAAGCCGCCCTGCGGAAAGCCCGGAAAGTGATCGGCGGCTGCCCGGTTGCCCTGGATGCCGCGGCGACGCCGCGCCCGCTTTCGCTTTCAAGGCTCCTGTGCGAACACGGCTTTTCGGTGGAGCGGATCTATGCGGACGGATTTTCCCCGGAAGAAAAAGCGGATTTTGAATGGCTCCGGAAGAACCGGCCGGAGATCCGCCTGTACCCGGTCAGCCGCCCCGAGATGCGCGTCCTTCCGCGGCGCACGCCGGGCAAAACGCTGGCTGTCGGCCAGAAAGCCGCTTATTTTACAGGCTCCAGTTATTTTGTCAATGTGGTGGAAGGCGGAGGCATGTACGGTTTCGACGGCATCTGCCGGATGGCAAAGAAAATGACGGACGCGTTCCTTCACGAAAAGGACGCGCGGAGCCTGATACAGATGAAAGGATTGGGGTGTGACGGCTGCCGATGAAACAGGCTTCGTGTTTTCTTTCCACCTATGCGGCCGACGTCTCCGGCGTCTGTTCCGCCCTGTTTGAGCTGGGCGGCATGACGGTTATGCACGACGCGTCCGGCTGCAACTCAACATACAGTACCCACGACGAGCCCCGGTGGTACGATTGTAACAGCATGGTGTATGTCTCCGCCCTGACGGAGACGGACGCCGTTCTGGGCGGTGACGAGACGCTGATTCAGGAGGTCGCCGAGGCGGCCGCCGGGCTGTCGCCCCAATTTATTGCCCTTGCCGGTACGCCGATCCCCATGATAACCGGCACGGATTTTCCGGCGGTGGCGGAAATCCTTGAAAGGCGCACGGGCATCCCGTCGTTCGGGTTCCCGACCAACAGCATGAATTCCTACCTTTCCGGGGCCGGGATGGCCTTCCGGGCGCTGGCGGAAAGGATGGTGGATCGGGCGGCCGTCAAGACGGCGGAACTGTCCGCCAATATTCTCGGCTTCACACCGCTGGATTTTTCCGTCAACGGTAGCGCAGAATCTATCCGTAAGCGGCTTGAAGCCGGCGGGTTCCGGGTCATCAGCAGCTGGGCCATGGGGAGCAGCCTGGAGGAGATCCGCCGGGCGGGCCGGGCCTCGGTCAATCTGGTGGTGTCTTCCTCCGGGCTCCCCGCGGCCCGTCGGCTCCGGGAACTGTTCCATACGCCGTATGTTGTCGGAATCCCTTACGGGGAGCGCTTTTCGGAAATGGTTGTTTCCGATCTGAAAACGGCGGCGTATACGGGGCGCAGCAGGGTATCCTATGCTGCGGAACCGGCTCCGCGGCAGCCGGAAACCGCGGTGATCGGCGAAAGCGTAGCGGCGGGATCACTCGCGCGCGCTGTCTGTGCCGAAACGGGGGAATCCGCACAGGTCCTCTGCCCGCTGGAAACCTGCCCGGAGATTTTTCCGCCGGGAGGCGCCAAAGCGCCCTCCGAAGAGGATCTGGCCGAAAGCCTCAAACCTTTCAAAACCGTTATTGCCGACCCGCTGTACCGTCCCGTCTGCCCGAAAGACTGCCGGTTTGTCCCCCTTCCGCACGAGGCATTCTCCGGCCGGATTTTCCGGAAAGAAATCCCAAACCTTACGGCGGATTTCGGCGCTTTTTTAAATATGCTATCCACAAAATAATCGAGTAACAGAGGAGAGATCCAGTTCATGAAAATCATTTCAAAAATCACCTGTTTCTTTTTGTGCGCGGCGCTTCTTCTGCCGCTTTCCGCCTGTTCAGGCGGAAATGGGACGTCCTCCGCGGCCGCTCCGTCTGCGGCGGCCGGCAGCGCTGTGAGCAGTACTGCCGCAGGCAAAACCATCACCGTTACAGACGACGCCGGCAACACTGTTACGCTTCCAGCCCATTCTCAGCGCATTGCCGTTTGCAATATCTGGCCGCTGCCGTCCGTCCTTGCCGTCTTTTTTGATTCCGCGAAAAATATCGTCGGAATGTCAAAAGAGAGCATGACCGCTGCCAAAAACAGCCTCCTGAGCGAGCTGTACCCGGATATTCTGAAAGCCAGCACCGGCTATATCAGCGGCAGCAGCGTCAATCTGGAAGAGCTGGCAAAACTGAAACCCGACGTTGTGTTTTACAGTGCTTCCACCAAAGAACTGGGCACCCAGCTGACAAACGCGGGATTCAACGCCGTTGCCGTTTCCGTCAGCAAATGGGACTACAATTCCATTGAGACGCTGAACCACTGGATTGCTCTGCTGAGCCGGATTTTCCCCGACAACAGCAAAACCAAAATCGTGCAGGAAACAAGCAACCAGGTCTACCAGATGGTTCAGGGACGCGTCAAGAATCTAACGGACGGCGAGCGGAAACGCGTTTTCTTCCTGTTCCAGTACGGCCCGGGCACCATTATGTCTTCCGGCAGACACTTTTTCGGCCAGTGGTGGGCGGACGCCATCGGCGCAAAAAATGCGGCCGGGGGAATCGACAAAGAAAAATCCGCCGCGGTCAACATGGAGCAGATCTACCAGTGGAACCCCGATCTTATTTTTATCACGAATTTCACAACGGCGGCCCCCAAAGATCTGTACGGAAATACGGTGGGATCTTTTGACTGGAGCGGCGTAAAGGCCGTCCAGAAAAAACAGGTCTACAAAATGCCGCTGGGCATGTACCGCAGTTATACGCCCGGTGTGGATACTCCCGTCACCCTGCTGTGGCTTGCCAAAACCACGTACCCCAAGCTTTTTGCCGATGTGGATATTACGAAAGAAACAAAAAAGTATTATAAAAGCGTTTTCGGCGTCGATCTGAGCGACCGGCAGGCCCAGACTATCTTTACGCCCCCGGCTGCGGCGGGCAGCGGAATATAAAGGGGGCGTACGTATGGGGCTGAACGATACTCCCGCCGCTGACCGGGCCCATATCGGCTTTTTCGGCTGCCGGAATGCGGGAAAATCCAGTGTGGTCAACGCTGTAACGGGGCAGGAGCTTTCCGTCGTTTCCAACACCAAAGGCACAACGACCGATCCCGTTTATAAAACCATGGAGATCCTTCCTCTGGGGCCGGTTGTCATCATGGATACGCCCGGGTTTGACGACACGGGCGGCCTGGGTTCCCTTCGCGTCCGCAGGACCCTGCAGGTTTTAAACCGGGCGGACGCCGCGGTCCTGGTTGTGGACGCGGCGGCGGGGATGAATGATTTCGACCGCCGGCTTGTCCGGCTGTTCCGGGAAAAGCAGATTCCGTATCTCACGGCTTTCAACAAAAGCGACCTTCTGCCCTCAACCGGCCGCTCGGCGGAAAAAGAAAATGAGATTTATGTCAGCGCTGTCTGCGGGGACGGGATGGGCCGTTTGAAAGAAAAGATCGCGTCTCTGCTTCCTCCCGATGACGGAAAGTTCCGGATTGTGGGCGACCTCATCCGCCCGTCGGATTTCGTTGTGCTGGTGACGCCGATTGACAAAGCCGCGCCGAAAGGGAGGCTGATCCTTCCGCAGCAGCAGACGATCCGCGATATTCTGGATTCGGACGCTGCGGCCGTTGTCGTCAAGGAGTATCAGCTGCGGGATACCCTGGAGCATCTCGGCAGGAAACCGGCGCTGGTTATTACAGACAGCCAGGTGTTTGCCAAAGCGTCGGCCGAAACGCCGCAGGATGTGCCTCTGACCTCGTTTTCCATCCTGATGGCGCGCGCCAAGGGGTTTCTTGCGGACGCCGTCGAAGGGGTGGCGGCGCTCGGCCGCCTCCGGGACGGGGATACCGTCCTGATGGCCGAAGGCTGCACGCACCACCGCCAGTGCGGCGATATTGGCACCGTCAAAATTCCCGGGTGGCTGCGCGGCTATACCGGAAAGAAGCTGAATTTCCAGACCTGCTCCGGCGGCAGTTTCCCGGAAGACCTGTCCCCGTATTCCCTCGTCATCCACTGTGGGGCTTGTATGCTCCAGGAACGGGAAGTCCGCTGCCGGGTTCGGCGCGCGCGGGATCAAAAGGTGCCCATAACCAATTATGGGATCGCCATAGCTTATATGCAGGGAATTTTAAAACGGAGCCTGCAAGTTTTTCCGGATCTCCTTGCAAAAATCGATGGCTGACTTCAGCGTCGGGGGCGGCAGGGGAAGCCTAAAAGACAGAAAAGGACTGCCGCACAGCCCGCAGAGTAAAAGAAAAGCGCAGAAATACACCGAAAACCGCCTTGAACGAGCCGGACCGGATCGGCTTTAATTTGCGGATTTTCAATGCGGAAGCGCTTTTTTTTGCGCTCATTTTCGGCTTATCAAAAGAACGGTTTGCTTTCCTATTGACCCTGCGGTTTTAATCCGATACAATAAAATTCATCAGGACGGGAAGGAAGAGAAAAACGAAATGAAAGAGGAAAAACCGGTTTATTACACAGAGCGGAAGCAGCTTCTTCGCTGCTACGATGCCCAAAAGCGCCCGTACGCTTTCCGGGCGGAAAATACGGAGGATTTTTTTAAATGGAAAAAGCAAAGCCGGGAGATGCTCCGGGATATTATGGGCTTTTCCCTGCTGGAACCGTGCTGCCCGGCGTTCCGCAAAACGGGGGAAAGCCGCCAAAACGGTTTCCGCCGTATCAAGGGAATTTTGCAGACGGAACCGGAGATTTTTATGCCGCTGTACCTTCTGGTGCCGGACGGCCTGAAGGAGGGGGAAAAGCGCCCCTGCGTGATTGCTCCGCACGGCCATGGGGCGGGCGGCAAGGATTCCGTGGCGGGCGTTCTGGAAAACCCGGCTGTCCGCGGGGCCGCCGAAAAATACAACTGTGCCTGCGGCGTCGATTTTGTCAAGCAGGGGTATGTGGTTTTCTGCCCCGACGCGCGCGGCAGCGGCGAGCGCAGGGAACCGCGCCAGCAGGGAAGTGAAGCGGAAAAGGTACTTTCGTCTTCCTGCGACGCGCTGAACTTTGCGGCCGTCAGCCTGGGCGGTTCCCTTGCGGGCATGTGGACATGGGATCTCATGCGGCTGATCGACTTTGCCCAGAGCCTGCCGTTCTGCGACGGCAGTCGGGTTGCCTGCTGCGGTTTTTCGGGGGGCGGCCTGCAGACGCTCTGGCTTGCCGCTCTCGACGACCGCGTCACGTGCGCCGTGATCAGTGGTTATTTTCACGGTTACCGCGACTCCATTTTATCCACCAATTTCTGCGGGTGCAATTTTGTTCCCCATCTGTGGCAGAACATGGACCTGTGCGACGTGGCCGCGCTGATTGCCCCCCGGCCGTTCCTTATTGAAAGCGGAAGCCGGGATGAACTGAACGGTGCAAGGGGCCTGCGGGATGTGGACGAGCAGTTTGCCCGCCTGCAAAAGGCTTACCGGCTGTTTTCCCGGCAGGACTTCCTGCACCACTTCGTTTTTGACGGCGTTCACCGCTGGAACGGTTCTGAAACCGGCGCGTTTCTTAAACGTTATTTAGAATGAAAAAATAAAATATTCTACTTATAAGGAACAGAGGCTGAAGATGAACGAACTGAACGAACGATATTATGAAAATCCGGTCCGCAGGGGCTTTTACCCGGATCCGTCTGTTTTGCGGGTTGGGGAAGACTACTATATGGTCAATTCTACTTTTCAGTATTTTCCGGCCATCACCATTTCCCATTCCAGCGACCTTGTGCACTGGAAGACCATAGGGCACGCCATTACGAAAAACGAATATCTCGATCTTTCCGGTATTGCCGATTCCCACGGGATCTGGGCGCCGGATATTTCGTATTCCGGCGGCGTCTATTACATTTTTGCGCCGCTGCGCCTGAATAATCCGCCCGAAGGGCAGCAGGCCCCGCTGCGTGTCCAGCTCGTCATGAAATCTGAAAGGCCCGAAGGCCCTTACTCCAAACCGGTCCTGCTGCCGGTGGACGCCATTGATCCCTCGCATTTTGTCGATGACGACGGAACTCATTATATGATTGTCCCGCCGGGCATCAACGTCGTAAAATTAAACGATGACTGCAGCAAAGTGCTGGAAGGGCCGGTCTGCGTGTGGAAAGGCACGGGGAAGCGCGCCCCGGAGGGCCCGCATATTTTTAAGCGCGGGGATTACTACTATGCCGTCCTTGCGGAAGGCGGAACCGGCTATGGGCACAGCATAACGGAAGCGAGGGCCAAAAACCTGTACGGGCCGTATGAGCCCTGCCCGTACAACCCGGTGCTGACGCAGGGCGACCCGGGCGCAAAGCTACAGCGCTGCGGCCACGGCGACCTTGTGGAAACGCAGAACGGGGATTGGTGGATCCTGTACCTGTGCGGACGTCCCAGCGGCGGCAATTTTACAACGCTGGGACGCGAGACGTCACTGGATCCCGTCGAGTGGACGGACGACGGCTGGTTCCTCGTAAACCGCGGCCGGGGCCCCAGTGAAAAACAGCTGGCGCCGGATCTCCCCGAGACGGCCTGCCCGGAAGCGTATTTCGATGATTTTGACGGCGGCAGCCTGTCTCCCGAGTGGGAGTTTGTGCGCAACCCGGACGAAACCCTTTACTCGCTTACGCAGAGGCCGGGATCTTTCCGCATCGTCACGGGCGATTACGGGCTGGATTCCATCCGTTCCGTCAATACGCTCCTGCGCCGGGAAGAGGAATTCCAGTACGCCGCGTCGCTGAAACTGGAGTTCCATCCCGCTGCGGGCGAAAAGGCCGGGCTGGTCTGCTATTACGGGCTCCGGAACTACATCGAATGTTTCCTGACGGGGAACGGAGCGGGGAATTCGGTCATCCTGCAGGAAAACCGCAACGGGGCTGTCACCCGCCTCGGCGAAACGGCGTTTTCGGGGAATACCGTTTATCTGCGCGTCCGTGTCCGGGGGCAGGAGCGCCGGTTTTACGCTTCCGAAGACAATCAAAGCTGGAATCTGGTCGGCTCCGATCCGAACTGCACGTTCCTGAGCGACGAAGGGATCACGCAGGGGAAGCACCACACGGGAACGCTGGTTGGCCTGTTTGCAAACAACGGCGGTTCCGGCAGCCGTGTTCCCGCCGATTTTGACTGGTTCCGCTACCGGAACGAGTAAGGGGGAAAACAGAATGAGCGAAATTGTCAATCCGATCCTTCCCGGTTTCCATCCGGATCCGTCAATTATCCGGGTGGGCGGGGATTACTATATTGCCACGTCCACGTTTGAGTGGTTTCCCGGCGTAGAGATCCACCATTCCCGCGACTTGCTTCACTGGGAGCTTGCCGCCAGGCCGCTGAACCGGGTTTCGCAGCTGGATATGCGGGGAATTCCCTGTTCCTGCGGCGTCTGGGCGCCCTGCCTGTCCTATTCAAACGGCGTGTATTACCTGATCTATACGGTTGTCCGCAGCACGGGCGGCGCTTTTAAAGATACCGATAACTATCTTGTCACGTCTGCGGATCTGTACGGCGAATGGTCCGATCCGGTTTATTTGAACTCCACCGGGTTTGACCCGTCGCTGTTCCATGATGAAGACGGGCGGAAATGGCTGGTCAATATGTCGTGGGATTTCCGCGGCGGAAAAAACTCTTTTGCCGGTGTCCTTCTGCAGGAGTATTCCGTCCGGCAGAAAAAGCTGATCGGCAAACCAATTAATATTTTCAAAGGGTCCCATTATGGAAAAACGGAAGGACCCCATCTCTACCGGCATGGGGGCTGGTATTATTTGATCGCCGCGGAAGGCGGCACGGGCTTGACCCACGCCGTGACCATGGCGCGGTCCCGTTCGATTTCCGGCCCTTATGAGATCCATCCGCAGAACCCCGTCCTGACTTCACGGTACAATCCCGGCCTGATCCTCAAAAAAGCAGGGCACGCCGATCTGGTGGAAACAGAAAACGGGGAATGGTATATGGTGCACCTGTGTTCCCGTCCGCTGGACGGTTATTCTGTTCTCGGCCGCGAGACGTCGATCCAAAAAGTTGAATGGGGTGCCGATGGATGGCTCCGCCTCCAGGGGGGCGGCTGTGAACCCCGGCTGAAAGTTCCCGCCCCGGATCTGCCGCCGTTTGCCCCGAAGAATGCGCCGGAGCGCGACCATTTCGATTCGGATGTCCTGAACCCGCATTTCTGCACCCTTCGGATGCCCCTTGGGCCGGAAACGCTGTCCCTTACGGAACGGCCGGGATGGCTGAGGCTCCACGGAAGGGAGAGCCTGCATTCCGCCTACCGGCAGGCTCTGGTTGCAAGGCGCCAGCAGTCTTTTACCTATACGGCGGAGACCAAAGTGGAGTTTGAGCCGCAGGATTTCCGCCAAATGGCAGGGCTGATCTGCCTGCACGATCTCGATAATTATTTTTATCTGAAAATCGGCGGCGATGAGGAACAAGGGAAAACGATAAGCGTGCTGAGCTGTGACAACGGCAGGTACACGTTTGGCGGCGAGGTGTCCGCCAAAGGGCGCACCGCGGTTTATCTGCGGGCGCACGCCGACCATGCCGGCCTGTGGTTTTATTTTTCCTTCGACGGGGAAAACTGGAGGCATATCGGCGAAGTGTACGATATGCGCGTCCTTTCGGATGAACATTCCGGATGCAGCCATTTCACGGGTGCGTTTGTGGGGCTTTGCTGCCAAGATTTAAGCGGTCTGGGCCGGTACGCGGACTTCGACTATTTTGATTATAAAGAATAAAGGCGGATCGTCCGGCGGGGAATCCAGAAATTTGCAGGCGCCGCAGACGGGTATTCGGCCGGGCACTGCATAAACTACCTTCGGGGTGGTTTTTTGAATTATGAACTGAACCAGCTTTTGGATTCTAACCCGGAAGCGAAACAGTATTTTTCTTCCCTGCCGCAGTATGCGCGTGAAGCGGTGGAAAAGCATGCCGACGAAATCGACGGGGTGAGGTCTCTGCGGCTGTATGCCGAAGCCTTTATGCGGGACGACTCTTTTCGAGGGGCTTGACCATGGAGGCGAACGGCGTGGGGACGTTTTACGAGAACAATCCGGATCTGCGCGATTATTTTGAATCGCTGCCGATCGACGTGAAGAACCGGATCCTGGAATCCGGCGTGGAGATTTCCACACTCGGCGAACTGATGAAGGTCGCCGAACATTTTGGAGCAGCTATGTAGCGAAAAGGCCGTCCGGGAATGGAATTCCAGGCGGCCTTTCTTAACATTCGGAATCCGGGCAAATTTATTCCGTGCGGATATCCCGTTTCCGAAGGAAAAACAGGGACAGCAGGCAAAACAAAAAGATAAAAAGGAAACATATAAGAACAAACGTGCCCATGCCCACCGCGCCGAGGGCGTCCTGGTTTACGGAACCCAGACCGGCAATCAGCAGGGAATTCGGCGAAAACTGCCATTTCCCTTTTGCGGCAAGGCCGAAACCCAGGATGCAGAACAGGAGTTCCAGCCCGATGGGTACGGCAAAACTGCGGATCACCATGGAAAACAGAAGCTGCATGGCCGCGACGGCAAGGGAGCCGAGCCATGCGCAGAAAAACCAGCGGGCCGCGTCCGAGGCCGGGAACGGATCGGAGAAACGGAAAATCCTCCCGGCGCAGAAATACAGCGCCAGGAACAGGATCTGGGCCAGCAGGCTGAAAACCGCCACAGCCGCAAACTTTCCCCAGTAGATATCCCGGCGGGGGACCGGCACCGTCATCAGCGCATTCCAATTGCGGCCGGTGTGTTCCAGCCGCCACTCGTAGGCGCAGGCAATGGCAATCAGGATGGGGAGGAACAAATTCCCGTAAAACAGGCTGACCTGCGTCCAAAAGCTTTGCCACTGGTGGGTCAGCATTTCCTGATTATATGAGAAATTCACCGCCCCCAAAAACACGCTGAACGCCGAGAGAAAAAAGAACGCCAGCCAGATAAGCGACCCTTTCAGCTTCAGCCGCTCTGCCGCAAAAGTATTTTTCAGCATTTCATTCACCTCACAGTTCTTTCTGCGCAAACCGGTGTTTTCCAATACCATAGATCAGAAGCCCGGCTATAAACACGCCAGCCAGAAATTCCCAGTTTACGGCAACCGGCGCAAGGGTCCATTTTCCGTTGATCTCCACCGTCCGTGCCTGCGCAAGTTCCGTATAATATCCCCATATGAAAATCCGCCGAACACTGTCCGGAAAAAGCGCCCCGGCAAAGCCGAGAAAGGATCCAAACAGCCCGGCGACAAGGGCGGCAGACTGATTTGCGACGGCCATGGAAAAGAACTCCTGCACGGCGAGTACTCCCACGTTGATCAGCATGGTTCCCGCATAAGACGCGAGAAATTTTTCCGCGGGGAACGCGCCGGGGTACTTTGCCGCAAACCCGTATCCCGCGTAGAGGAAATACTGAATCGCCTGCGCCGCCGCAGTCAGAATCATGCAGCAGGCAAATTTGGCGCTGTACAGGGAAGACATGCGTTCCGAGCAGCAGGAAAGCAGCTTCCAGGTATCTCCTTTATGTTCTACGTCGCAGACGCGGCTTGCCGCCACGGCGAGGGTAAACGGGCAGAACAGCCCGTTCAGCAGGGCGATCTGCATCAATAAGTTCTCCCATGGTAAATCCGCCGCCGTCCCTCCCCGTGCGGCAGAACGATAGGCGGAATACAGAATGAAGAATGTTTCCGCGAGGAAAAGCGCCAGCACCGTTAAAAAAACATGTCTGCGTTTCAGTTTGTAAAATTCCAGACCAAGATACTGCATCACAGCGCCGCCGCCTTTCCCGTAAGGTCAAGGAAGATTTCCTCCAGGCTTTTGCGCCGCTCTTCAATCCGAAAGACCGGGATGCCGTTTTCCACAAGGCGGCTGTTGATGCGCGCAACGGCGTCGTCGCTGACGTGTTCAAACGCCAATTCGCCTTCCGGCGTCATTTTGGGCGAGTAATCGCTTAAAAGCCCGGCGGCCTTTTCCCGGCTGCGCACCCTCATAACGATAGAATGGCTGCTCTTTGCCCGAAGCTCCTCCATACTGCCCTGAAAAACCAGCTCGCCCTTATTGATGATGCCGGCCGCCGTAGCCATTCGGTCGATTTCCGAAAGGATATGGCTGGAGATCATAACCGTCATCCCGTACTGTGCGGGCAGGGAACAGATCAGCTCGCGGATCTCCTCGATCCCGGCGGGGTCAAGGCCGTTGGTCGGTTCGTCCAGCACCAGCAGCTTCGGGAACCGCGCGAGCGCCATGGCGATGCCGAGGCGCTGTTTCATGCCGAGTGAATAGTATTTCACTTTCTTGTTTCTCTGGTTGTCCAGCCGGACGATGGAGAGGGCTTTCCGGATGTTCTTTTCCGGCAGATCCATCAGCTTCTGGATAATCCGCATGTTTTCCATCCCCGTCAGGTGTCCGTAATAGGCGGGCGATTCGATCAGGGAACCGGTCTGCCTTAAAATGTCTATGCGGCTTTTTTCGGTGAGCCGCTGCCCGAAAAGTTCCACGCTTCCGCGCGTGGGGCGCACAAGGCCCAAAATCATTTTCATCGTGGTGGATTTTCCGGCGCCGTTCGGTCCCAGAAAGCCGTAAACTTCTCCCTGCCGGATCTGAAGATCCAGGTCTTTTACGCGGAACACGCCGCTGTATTCTTTTGACAAGCCTTTTGTGGCGATTGCCTTTTCCATAAAAAACATCCCTTTCCGTTTTTGCTGTTCCCATTGTACCGTGCTTTCCTTACGCGGGCCTGACGCCTTCCTTACGCCAGCCTTAATTTTTTGCGGCAGGATGGGTTTCAGCCCGGACGGGGTGGTATACTGGATTTTGGGTGATGGCAATGGACGATATCAAGGCAAAAAAAATTCTGGCCGTTGACGACCAGAAAGAACTGCTGGAACTGCTGGAAGAAATCCTGCGGAAAGAAGGGTATTCCCGTGTCTTTACGGCGCAGGACTGCCGCTCTGCCCGGCAGGCGGCGGAGAAAATCCGGCCCGACCTCATCCTCCTTGATGTGATGCTGCCCGACGGCCGGGGCTGGGATTTTTGCGCCGAGCTTCGCCAGAAAACAAACGCCCCTGTGATCTTCCTGACCAGCAGGAATGAAAACGAAAGTATGATAAAGGGACTGATGCAGGGCGGGGACGACTATATCCACAAGCCTTATGACCTCGCGGTTTTGGGGGCACGGGTAGCCGTCCAGCTTCGCCGGGCCGGAATCGGCTTTGCCGGGCGCATTGAGCTGCCGCCTCTTTCCATTGATATTCTTTCGGGTACTGTCGGCCTGGAGGGCAGCAATATCTCTTTGCCGCCCAAGGAGCTTCAGCTGCTTTGCTGCCTTGCGCTGGCGGCAGGACGGCGGGTCAGCGGCGCCGAGCTTTACCGCCGCACATGGGGCACGGAGGCTGGCGACTGGGAGCATATTGTATCGGTAAACATTTCAAGGCTGCGCAAGCACCTTGGGCTTAACGAAGGCAGTGCCTTTGAAATTTCCTGCACACAGAATAAGGATTATATCCTACGTAAGACACGGTTTACATAGTATAGACACACGGGGGACGACAAAAAAAGGCCGGTTCCCTTGCGCCTGGAGGCGTATGGGAACCGGCCTTTTTTGCTTTCGCGGGAACGTTCTTTTTGTTCCGCGTATGCTACTTAGACAAAAGGTTATACAGCACCTGGGCGATTTCCGCTCTGGTGGTGGTATCCGCCGGGAACAGCTTTCCGTCAACGCCTTCGATGATCCCCGTTTCAACAAACAGCTCTGTGGCGTCCTTTGCCCAGAGGGCAACATCGCCGGCATCGCCGAATTCGGAAAGGGTCTTTCCGTCGCCTGTTTCAGGCAGTTTTCCGTAAACCTTCAAAACATTGTACATCAGGGTGAACATTTCCTGGCGGGTGATTTCCCTGTCCGGCGCAAACCTGTTGTTGCCTAAGCCGTCGGAGATACCCAGCCTTTTAGCTGCCGCCAGGTGGCCTGTGTACCAGGTATTGCCCGCGTCGGAAAAATTGTCCGCCGGGTTTTTGTCGGGGGCGATGCCATAGGCATTCATCAGCAGGACAATAAGCTCGGCTCTGGTCAGCCTGGCGTTGGGGCTGTAATTTCCGCCTCCCGTGCCCGAGGTAATCCCCCTGGCGGCGATAAAGGCCACAGCCTTGCCATACCAGGCGTTTCCCGCCACGTCGCCAAAGCTTACCTTGTTGTAGGCCACGGCGTAATAGCTGAAATGGGTGGTGGTAAAGGTGACGGTACCGGTGGCCGGGTCATAGCGTCCGTTGGGTACGCAAACCGCGGGGCCGCTGCCGTCAATGTACCAGATAATGATGCTTTCAGGGTTTATCAGCTCTTCCGCCGTTGGCGCATAGGGGATGGATACGGTGACGGGAGCCTCCGGGTTGTTCCAGGCAGCCCGCTCTCCGTCCAGGGTCAGGGTGAGCTGCACCAGGGGACGGTTGCCCACGGCCGCCTTCACATCCTCAGGCAGCAGAGCTCTATCCCCCTCGCCGATGGTGATGGCGGCGGCTTTCCCTTGGGCTTGTTCCATCCCCGCCAGCATGTTGGCGGCCAGGGTAATGCTGCCCAGCTGGGTTTCCAGGGTCAGGGCGCCTTTGCCCTGTTCCTGGGATAAAGCGCCGGCGGGCAGTCCCAGGGTATAGCTGCCTACCCCCTGGATGGCCGGTATGCTGATTACTGCGGCTTCATCCCGGGTGAAAAGCTCTCCTGTCAGGGTTTCCAGACCGATGACGGCCTTGCCCGAGGCAGCGTCCACTTCCACCGTCAGGCTGGCGCCCGCCATACCGCCTCCGGTAATCGCGGCATGATGCCTTACCGGCGCCGGCGTAAGCATGGGCGTAGGCGTGGGCGTAGATGCCGATGCGGGCGCAGAGGTCGGCTCCGGGTCGGGATCGGGGGTAACGCCCGCGGCGCTGACCGTGATTTCAAACGACTGATAATAGTCCCGTCCAGCGCCTAATCCTTCGGGAATTATAGCCATCATCAGGGCCGTTCCCGCATGGGTCGCGGTGAAGATGTTTCCGTCTATTTGCGCTCCGGTACTCCCATCATCAAACTCTGGAATTCCCCATTCAATGTTCCTGTTTTGCGCGTCGCCCGGCACGACCGTTCCGGTCAGGGTCAGGGGGGTTCCCACGCTTGCGGCGGCGGGCAGGCCGGTAATTCCGGTTACCCTGATAAAGCCGGGATCATCCTGGGGGTAGAAGTTTAAGCCTGTCATCATCCCGTCATAGCCGACAAGCACCGACGTATTTTCCTCATAATCAGCCATATAATTGTTACTGCAGTCAAGAAACGCCAGTTCGATATTATTCCTGACGTCCAGTGTTGTCAGCTTGTTGACGGAGCAGTCCAGCATGCTCAGGTCGGCGAGGTTGTTGACGTCCAATGTTTCCAGCATGTTGACGGAGCAGTTCAGATTCTCCAGGCCGGTCAGGCCGCTCACATCCAGCGTTGTCAGCATGTTGACGGAGCAGTCCAGAACCTTCAGATGAGTCAGGCCGCTCAAATCCAACCCGGTCAGCTTGTTGTCAGAACAGTCCAGAGCAGTCAGTCCGGCGGGCAGGGCCGGCAGCACCGTCAGCCCGTTGTCGTAGCAGAGAAAAACCTTCAGATGGGTCAGTCCGCTCAAATTCAGCCCGGTCAGACCGGTACCGGCGTAATTCAGCTGGGTCAGGCCGGTCAGGCCGCTCAGATTCAGCGTCGTCAGCTTGTTGTAGGAGCAATCCAGAACCTTCAGGCCGGAGGGCAGGTTCAGATTCGTCAGCTTGTTGCCGGAGCAGTACAGCTCCGTCAGGCCGGAGGGCAGGGCCGGCAACGCCGTCAGCTCGTTGTAGGAGCAGTACAGAACCTCCAGGCCGGAGGGCAGGTTCAGATTCGTCAGCTTGTTGTCGGCGCAGTACAGCTCCGTCAGGCCGGCGGGCAGGGCCGGCAACGCCGTCAGCCCGTTGTAGGAGCAATCCAGAACCTTCAGACCGGCGGGCAGGTTCAGATTTGTCAGCTTGTTGCCGGAGCAGTACAGCTCCGTCAGGCCGTTCAGGCCGGACAAATCCAGCGCCGTCAGCTCGTTGCCGCCGCAATCCAGCTCGGTCAGACCGGTCAGGCCGGACAAATCCAGCGCCGTCAGCTCGTTGCCGGCGCAATTCAGCTCGGTCAGACCGGTCAGGCCGGACAAATCCAGCGTCGTCAGCTCATTGCCGGAGCAATCCAGCTTTTTCAGACTGAAAAATCGACTGATTCCTGCCAGGCTTTGGATTTCGCCTTCGTGCATGTATTCTCCTGAAACATCAAGGCTTTCGAGAAACCGCACATCGGCTTCGTATATGGGGTCATCCGCTCCCTTTCCCAAATAGGACCGTATCGCCGCGCGGAAGTTTTCGTCGGTAAATTCGTTGGTGATTACATCCAAAAAGTCCACGGGTTCTTGAATAAAATCCGGATCTACTTCAGGATTGGTGGATGTTAATGCGAAGGCTTCCTCATAAGCCCCTTTCGCCCCCACGGGGACATGGATTATCGGTCTTCCCGAGCCTGGGGATTCAAAAACCACGCAGCCGTTAAAAATAGACCAGCCTATATAGAAGGGTGGCGTGCTGCGCTGGAAGGTTACCTCTTCAAGGAGATCCGATTCCCTAAACGCAGAATCCACGATGCCCGTGACCGTTGGGGGAATCGTGACGCCGGTCAGCTTACTGCCTTGGAAAGCGGATGCTCCAATTTGTATTATGCCGCCGGGAATCGTGAAGGCGCCGCCGTCCCTTCCCGCGGGGTATGCAACCAGTACGTTCGGGCCATTGGAGCCCAATGCGTACAGAACGCCGTCAATGGCGACAAAGGAGTTGTTTCCGGGTTCCACCCCAATGGCCCCCAAGCTTTCGCACGCGGCGAAGACGCCGCCGTCGATGATTGTGACAGACGCGGGAATTGTGACGGACGTAAAACCGGTGGAGGCAAACGCATACGAGTGGATCTCCTTGAGCCGCGAGGCCCCTTCGAAGGTGACTTCCTCCAGAGCGCCGCAATCCTGAAACGCCCCGTTGTTGATGATTGTGACGGACGCGGGAATCTCCACAGCCTCAAGTCCGGTGGAAGCAAACGCAGACTCACCGATCTCCGTGAGCTGCGAGGTCCCCGCGAAGGTGACTTCCTCCAGAGCGCTGCAATACTGAAACGCTTGGTAGCCGATGGTTGTGACAGACGCAGGGATATTCACAGCCGTAAGACCGGTGGAAGCAAACGCAGAGTCACCGATCGCCGTGAGCTGCGAATTCTCCGCGAAGGTGACTTCCTCCAGAGCGCTGAAATCCTCAAACGCAGAGCCCTCAATGAATGTGACCTCTTCGCCGATCTCCACGCTGACAACGGCGCCAGATGCCACATAGACGGCTTTTGCGACGCTCCAGCTTACCATACCATCATCGTTGTAAATGGTCAGCTTGCCTTCATCGCTAAGGACCCAGTCAGGGCCGCCGGAAGGCGTTGTTCCTTCCCCGGCGTATACCGCCGCCGGAAGCAGCGTCAGCAGCATGCATACCGCCAGCAAAAGGCTGGCGCTTCGTTTCCAGATTGGTTTCATAATGGGTATTCCCTCCTTGTTCCAAATTTATTTCCCGCCTTTTTTTCGGGATAAAAAGCCCGGGCGCGCAAGCCGGAGCTGTCGCGCCGGAAGCCCTCGCGGACGTTTACGATGTCCGCCCTCGTCATGTTTGGCAATAGGACCACCTCTTTCTTCATGTGGTTTCCAGCATAGCATTTCTTTTCTCGCTTGCGGTCGGAATCACAAAATTGTGATTGAAAATTTTTACACAAGCAGCGACACGGGATAACCGTCCTCTTGCTCCGAACCGTCTCCCTGTGTCCCGTCCCCCTGTGCCGGCGCTTGCAGCGGAAGGGAAAAGGCCACCGCCGTGCCCGCGCCCCCGGCGCTTTCCACCGTGATTTTGCCGCCGTGCTCCTCCACCAGATATTTGCATATGTATAACCCAAGGCCGGCGCCTGTTTCCGGGCTGCCGGGGCTCCGGGGGTGGAAACGGGTGAACAGCCGATCCATATCCTCCGGCGGAATGCCTGTTCCCGTGTCGGACACCGATACCTCCAAAAAACCGCCGGCCTTTCGCGTGGAAACCGTGATCAAACCCTGCGTCGTGTGCCGCAGCGCGTTGGCAATCAGGTTTACCAGCACCTGGGTGATGCGGCCGGGGTCGGCGCTGACCTCCGGCAGGTCAAGACCGGCTTTGATTTCCAGCCTGTTCCCGTTTTTATTCAGGATGGGGAAATGGGTTTCCACGGCCCGGTAAATCAGCTCGTCGATGTGGCAGGGGCGTTTTTCCAGCGTCATGCGCCCCTCCTCGATGCGGGTGACGTCCAGAACCTGCCCCACCATCAGCGCCAGGCGGTCGGCCTCGGAGGCGATGATACGCATTTTGTCCCGCACCGCCCTGTTCTCCGTGTCCGCAAGCTGTGCATAGGAGATTTGCGCATGGCCTGAAACCACCGTCAGGGGCGTTTTCAGCTCGTGGGATACATTGGAGAGAAACTCCGTTTTCAGGCGGTTCAGGCGATCCAGCGCTTCATTTTCCACAATGAGCCGCCGCTCCGCTTCCCGAGCCGCCGCCATTTCCTCCATGGTTCCCAGCAGCATGGCAGCCATCTGGAAAAAGGAAAAGACGGCAAGAGCGGTCTCCGTTACCACATCGTGCATAAAAGGCATGGCAACGCCGATAGAGCTGTGAAGGGAATCCAGGACAACCCCCGCCAGGATGAAGAACAGGCCGCAGATGCTGAGCTTCTGCTTGAAGTCAGGCTTTTTAACCTTCCTTTTGAAGGAAATGAACACATAGGCAATATACCAAACCGCCGAAGCCAGGTAGAGGAAAATGGTTCTGGACATGGTCAGGGTATCCATCAGCAGGTAGGCCGCGGCAAAAACACCCTGGAAGCCGTAAGCGAGGGAACGCCCGCGCCTGGAGAGCATTCCGGGGAAAAAGCTGTTGTACAGCTCCCCAATAGGAACCACCGCCGCCACCACCGTCAGGTATTCTATGCGTAAATCCACCCCCCACAGGAGGTCGGGCAGCAGCGCATGCAGGGCCGGGGCGCGGAGGATGCCGGTACGGAGCACCCAGAGAAGGCAAAGCAGCGCACCCCACAGATTTACCCGGTACCGGGGTACGAGCAGGAATAGCAAAAGATGGACAAGGCCCAGCGCGATATAAAGCCCAATGGCGATGATCCCGGAATATTCCATAGCCGCCACAGCCTGCGCTACAGCAGCCGGGCTTCCGACAAGCCAGCCCCCTTGAACGCTGTTGCTGCGGAAAACGAAATTGGAGGACTGCTGGACAATTTCAATGACGCCGTCCTGTGACCGGGCTGTAAATTGAATAAAGAACCGCTTCGCGATGTTTTCATCCTTGGAATCTGCCGGTTTCCCACTGTCCGCCAGCCACTCCCCGTTTACATAGAGGCGGCTTCCGTAGTCCGCCATCCAGCCCGCGATTCCGTAGAAGCCGTCCTCCGGCACTAAAATCCGGATACGGCTGGTGAGGTAAGCGGTTCCGTCTGGAACGGTTCCCAGCATGACGGCGTCGGAACGTGAAAATTCCTCCGGCGTTAAAAGCGCGCGGGGAACATACTCCACAGGGCCCACCAGCTTGGCGTGACCTCCCTCCAGGCAGACGCCGTACAAATCCCAGACCCCGCTTTGAGAGGACAGGACAACCCGGGAGGGCATGGCCTCCATCCGCCAGATCAACAGGCAAAGCAGCACGATTCCGACCAATAACAGGCTGATTTTAAGCTGTACCTTTCGCAAAGCTATCCCTCCTTTCCTGTCGAATAGCACAAGGGGACGGTTCTTCTGTGCACTCGCAGAGTGCACAGAAGAACCGTCCCCTTGTGTCATGACCTCCGGTCAAGGAGGATTCTTCCCTCGATCTGCGCGTTCATCATGCACGCGGCGGAAAGGCGTTCCACCAGCACATCCAGCAATGATGTGGTCAGCATGCGCGACTTTCCGTTTTGGTAAACCTCCTCCACGGGGAATCCGAAGCAATCCGCAAAATTCTCATAATGATACCCCTGCAGTCCTACCGTGTATATGCGTTTGTCTTGAATGGGCTGCTGTTCAAGGGTAAATACCGAAAAATTACCGGTCTGTCGGTCGAATACCATACGAAGCCCCCGGGATACCTGGTAAAACTCCGTATGGTAACCCGCCAGCATCTCATCACGGAAAACGTAACGAAGCATCCTTTTTAATTGCCGCCCTGTAACGCTTACCTGCACCGCTTTGTCGTCATACGGGAAAATTTCCAGCAGCTCTCCCAGCGTAATCATGGAAGAGACCGTCGTTTTCCGGATGGATCCAGAACCCACCAGCATCACATCCACACCGAAGTCATTCTTTAGAATATCGGCAAACAGGTTGCCCATTTCGGTTTCCTGATAACGGCCCGGATGGGTCAGCGCATGGGGAAAGCGGCAGAGTACGCGGTTGTATTTTTTGTCTGTTTCCTGCTTGTAACGCATAATGGTTTGTTCTATTTGCTCATCCCTCGGGCAGTGCGTGCTTTTTATGGGAATCAGCTTCCATTCATAGCTGTGCACCGCGTTTTCATCGGTGTCAATGACAAGATCAAACCGCCCCACCTGGCTTGTACCGTCGCCGGCCTGAACAATTAAAATATCATTGATCTTTTCCGGCTTTTCCAATATGGTGTGGGAGTGGCCGCCAATGATCAGATCCACCCCCCAGTCGGGATCCAGCAGTGCCGCCAGCTGTTTATCCTTCTCAAAGCCGATGTGGGTGAGCAATATCGTAAAGTCGATGTCGGTGTTGCGGTAGGCGTTGCAGATATGCCCTACCTCCCGCGCGGCATCCTCCACATCCACAAAGCTTCTAAGCATATCCTTTTTCATTCCCATCAGGATCTCATCCGTGATGATCCCGATGAACATGATGTTCATGCCGTCTGCCTTGAGAATTTTATGTGGCCTGAACAGGCGGGTATAAGGATTTTTGATAAAGAGATTGGCGTTGACTATGGGAAATTTAGCACAACGCTCCAGAAAGAGCAGATGGGCAAGACCGTAGTCAATCTCGTGGTTGCCGATGGATGCGATATCCGGCGCCAGCAGGTTCATGATTTCAATGGTGGAAATCCCCTTGAATTCGCTGTCGATGACCGAGCCTTGCAGCATATCTCCTGCAATGCAGTACAACACATTCTTTTCCTCGCTCCGAACCTTGTTGATATAGCCGGACAGCATGGAGATGCCCCCAAGCAGCGCCATATCCAGCGTCTCGGCCAGAAAGTCCCCATGCAGGTCGTTTGAATGCAAAAGCGTCAGCTTCTTATATTTTCCCATTTTAAATCCCCTCTTTTCTTAGGAATGACTCATATTGATCAATGCAGAGCTGCCTCTGGCAAGGCCAGAAAACGCTTTGTAAAGGCTTATCTCATCGCTTTCTGCCGCGCGGCTTCCTATTCTGACGCGTTTGTTCTTTTCCGCAGCGTTATGCTTTGCAAATTGATAAAATACTCATCCCCGGCAAGGTCATCGTCCGGGTACATTGAGAGGCGTATCTCCGTTCCAGCGGGCAAATCGTAAAATCCGCTGCGCCAAAATTCGGCATATTCCGACCAGTCTTCGATGTCTTTTCCTGTCGGAGCCAGATCAACAGCCAATAGTGCGAAATCCTCCCATTTGTTTTTTCCTGTCCTTTTCTCAGCCTCAAATATGCCCCGAACCTCCGGGCCGTCCGCTTTAGAATAGATGATCGTGATATCATAGATGCCTTCTTCGGGAACTGTAAACCCCCAATATGCCTTGGCTGCGCCTTGCCATCCGCCCAGATTCATTTCGGATCCATTCTGTTCAAGAACGATTGGCGGATCAAAATAGTATGCGTCGTCCGCATCCATTACAATGTCCCCGCTGTACATATACCTCGACGAAACAGTATAAAGCTTATCCTGCTCCTGCTTCCCGCATCCGGGCAAAACCATTAAAATTGAAAGTGAAATCATTATGGCAGTAAGTTTTGTTAAAGTTTTCATAAAAAAATACCTTCCTTCTAAGGATCAGCTAAAATATTAATTACGATTCTTTTTTAGGGTATGGAACCATAGTGTAGTACCCTGAAAAAGATTTATATGAAGTTATATTTTAACGATTCCTAATATAATGTAATAAATTTTATTACAGCGGATCAAAGAACCATTTTCACATCAGCGCGTTTCCCTTCCGCCGCAAAGAACGCCTTAGCCCCGTAACGCATGCGGTTTGCGAGGATACTGGCGGGGAACCGGACAATGGACTGGTTGAAGGTCGACACCTTGGTATTGTATGCGCGCCGCGCCGCCTGCAGCTGATCCTCCGCGCCAAGGATGGCGTCCTGAAGCTGCCTGTAGTTCTCGCTGGAACGCAGCTCGGGATAACCTTCCGCAATGACCTTGATCTTATTGGTCGCCATATCCATCTGGCGGCTGACTTCCGCCTTTTCTGTTACATCCATGCCCGAACGGAGCCGGATGGTTACCGACAGGAGCTCCGACTCGTGCTGGACGTAAGCTTTTACGACATCTATCAGCTTCGTCAGGGTGTCGTAACGTTTGGTAAGCGCCACATCTATCCCTGAATCGGCCTGCATGATTTTCACCAGCAGGGTCTTGAAGCGGTTCGATGCAACTATCACCCAGACAATTGCCGTGATAAGGGCGGCAGCAATAATAATAGCCGTAAGCATAATACAACCTCCTTAGTTTTTCAGGGAAAATAGCATACCCACGCGTCATGGCCTTTCCGGGATCATTTGATAGGAGAGCGGCGGATCCATCTGATCCAATTCCGCCGGGTCAAACAGACACATGTTGTTCATCCGGAACAATTGGTTCATTTCCGGCGTGTAGGAGTAGAAAAACCGCCATGGATCCGAATCGTCGCTATCTACCGTCATTTCAAGAAGCAGCTCTGTAACAAACCCTTCCGGACCTTCCCTGATGAGGAAGCCCTTTACGACAGCCACTTCTATCATCTGGCCGGGGATTTCCGGCTCAAACAGCTTTCCAATTTTATGCAGCAATGTATCCTCGTCCAGGCCAAGCCCGCCCATAATGTCCCGGATGGAAATCCATTTGTCGGCTTTTCTGTCATAATTAACGCTGGACATGTTGCCGTCGATTCTATAATTGGGGAACATACAGGACGTTGTAACGACTTGCAGGTAATCCGGGCTTGTAAACGGGTAGGATCGGATCTCAATCCATTCGTTATCCTCCCTGCTTTCCATAAAATCGTCATATCTCTGCTGGAGTCCCTGGTTCATGGAACGGTTGATGGAATCGATTTCCGGGTTTGTTTCGCCGTCGTATTCAATATAAGGGATTTCCGCGATGTTGTCGTCCTTATATTCCTGCGTGATAAACCTGATCCGCATATTTGCCTGATCGGACGGAACTTGGCTTTCAGGCTGTTCTGCGGCTTTCTTCTCCGGCGGAGCCGCCTCTTTAGGGACCGGCGTGGGAGACTTTTTGGCGGCGGCTGCCGGGGTACTCTGGGGTGCGGAGGCAGGCTCCCCGCCGTTTTTGGGGGTACAGGCGACCGGCATTGCAAGCATAAGCGCAGCCAGCGCAAGGCAATATAATTGCTTTTTCATCTATGTTCACTCCTGTTCTGTCAATGATATATTTTATCTTCTTTAGTGTAGCGGACGCGGTAAAAATGAAATAGGCACTGAAGTGACCTCTTTTTGTTTCGTAAAATGAAATATGCTTCACAAACAATTTTCTTTGAAAATTGTTTGCGAAGCAAGAAATCATGCATTTAAAAGTTGCAAAGTGGGTTTTGCAGCAGAATCATATTTCAACCGCGTTTAAACACCCCGTCGATGCCCGACATAGTCATTACGCCGTCGTTTAACACAGCAGTGTGCTCAATATCTTCGTATGTATACGTTAAAATGCCGTCATTGACTTCATAGTACCCGGTGGATATGCCGAAATTGACGGTACCGTCCTCGTTCATATTCCCGCGCATGACAGAGTAGCTTCCATCGTCAGAAAACATAATCTCCTCCTGCGTCGTTTCATTATGCCAGTACCCCACAAAGGCTTTGTGAGGAGCGTTTTTAAGCCTTTCATCGCCCGCCGGGTAAAATTTGCCCTCCCTGCCCTCAAGTATCAGGCTTCCGTCCTCCGTCGCCTGCAGCTTCAGCGTCTCTTTGAACCAGGTGACTACAAGATGATCACGGCCTTTTTGAATGATACCTCCTGAAAATGAGCCGCCGGTGGCTATCATGTATCTCTCCTCCGATATCGTTATCCGCGTAAACTGCGATTCGCTCTCCCACTCGCCTATATACGCCACAAAAGGCACTGTCATATCCGTAAGCTTCGCTATTGTATCGAAGAACCCTTCTGCATCCGTCAGCTTTATAAAGTCGCAATTTCCCTCGCTGATGCCGTCAGGATACAGATAGAGCGAGTCTCTGACTATAAATTCGCCATCCTGCATATAGCCGAAATCTATCATGCCTTCCGATTCCAGAGGCTTGAAATATCCCTCTGCTATAAATAACGCATCTCCATCTCCGCCCGATTGCACGCCGAGCAGCTCGTATTTACCGCTCTCATAAAGGAAATACACGCGCGCGTCATCCACGCCACTGTAATACGAACCCGCGTATTTTTCAAAAAGTAAATAATCTTCTTCCGTATACTCGACGGCATCAACAGCATCCGCGTAGTTAACCATCTCGCCGCATGCCGTAAGAAACAGCGCCACCAATAAAAAGCAAGCGCAAATTATCATGGATCGTCTGTGTAATACTGGTATCGTTTTCATCGTTTTTCCCTTTCATCGGATAAACCCTGTTTCCGCTTTTTCCCCTTGTTTGTTTGCACCCACAGCGCACGATCCAAGGGTAGCAGAAATATTTCTCCCTGTGTGAAAGGTTAAGAAATCTTAACTCTGAAAAAAACCGGTAGAACTATTTTTTACACACAAAAAGCCATAAACTTACCTCTGCAGCAGAATCATATTTTATCCGAGCCTTGGCACAGCAGACACGGCCAAAAAGAGACAGGCGCCCAAGTGACCTTTTTTGCCATTGACAAAAAAGCGCAAAAGAACGGGGGCCAGGCCCCTGTCGAAAAAGACGGCAAATACAGGTTTGGACAGGGACACGCCTATTTCAGGAATTCCATCACCTTTCCCCTATGGGTGATCCCAAGCTTCCCCAGTATGCGTGAAACCAGCTTTTTTACATAATCCTTTGAATAATACAGTTCGTTGGCGATTTCCTCGTTGGAATAGCCCTTAATCATAAGCCGCAAGGTTTTCAACTCCGTTTCCGTCAGGGGTTCGGCCAGTCGGCTCAGCTTTTCCTCATCCAACGTGTTTTTCCCCTTCAGGCGGAGGGTGTTCTCCATACAATTTTTCAGCCGCGCCAGCAGGATTTTCCGCGAGAAGGGCTTTTTAATGTAATCCTGCGCGCCGATGGAGAGGCCGCGCTCTTCATACTCCTCCGCCGTCAGCCCGGTCAGGTACACCACGGGAACCTCCCGGGTCTGCGGTATTTCCCGCAGTCGCGCAAGCATTTCAAAACCGTCCATCCCCGGCATGTTGATGTCCAGCAGGATGATCGCGGGGATAAAGCCGCCCCGTATCAGCTCCAGAGCCTCCGGCCCGGAAGCGGCAAAGCTGACCGCATAGTCGCCTTTCAGCACTTCTCCGGCCATATCCAGCAGTCCGAGGTCATCGTCCACCATCAAAACAGACGGTTTTTCCGTCAATACCATCTCATCCAACGCTTTCACCTCCAAAGGGCTCCATCAGGGCTAGCAGGAGCCCTTCGGCTTCCCGCATTTGCATGTTCCTTACCTTCTCCCGGATATTTTCAAGCGCCTCTGCGGTTTCCGGCCGGTCCTCTTTCGAGATCAACCGATCCAGAGCCTCCATCGCATCCGGCTTGCGGTTGCGCTTCAAAAGCGCCAGCAGTCCGCCAAGGCTGGGAACCGGTGTTTCTTGCTCCCTGGGCGGGAGGATTTTATCCATGCCCGCAATAAACGCTGCAAGACCACCCGCTGCCCGCTCCCATTCGTAGCGCAGTGTGGCCAGCGCCAGCGCGATATGCGCTCGGCTGTTCTCCTCCCCGCTCCGGCAGGCGTCCGTGCAGATCCTCTCCAGCTTGGCGGCGGTATCGGCAAGCTCCCGCGCTCCAATCGCCTTTGCTTTGCTTTTCAGGGCGTGGACGGCGTAACGCATACCCTCCCAGTCCTTCTCCGCGACGGAAGCATCGATTTTTTGTTTTTCCCCGCCGTAATGGCCAGTGAAGAAAAATGCCAGCTGCCGATATTGCAGGATGTCGCCGTCAAGGTATTTCAAGCCCGCGTCCAGCGCCACGCCGCAAGCGGCGAGCTTCCCCGCCAGCCTGCTTACGGCTTCCGCGTCCAGCGCCGGGGGTAGCTCCGACACCGTATCGGGAATGACTTTTTCCTCGGGCAGGACTTCAAGCAGCGCGGCTTCCATGTCACGCCACACAACGGGCTTTGACAGGTACTTCACAAAACCGGCCGCCTGCAAAGCCTCCTTCGTGCCCGCCATCACGTTGGCGGTCAGCGCCAGGACAGGCGTGCTGAAGCCGGGGATTTCACGCAGGCGACGCAGGGTTTCCACACCGTCCATATCCGGCATCATGTAGTCCATGATGATCACATCATAGCGGTGGGATTTCACTGCTTTAAGGCATGCCGCCCCGCTTTCCGCGCCATCCGTCCGCATTGCTGTCCGGGAAAGCATAGCCCTGGCCACCTGAAGGTTCTCCCGGTTGTCGTCCACGATAAGGACGGAAGCCTCTGGAGCGATGAAGCCTCCCCCGCGGACAGGCTCTTCGGTTCCGCCGCCATCGCGGCTGCCCAAAGGGCGTCCGTCCGCCACCTTTTGCGGAACCTCCAGGGAAAAGATACTTCCAGCGCCCCATGTACTCTCAACAAAAATACCACCGCCCATCAGCTCGGCGAATTCCCTGGCAATGGCCAACCCAAGCCCTGTGCCTTCGATGTGGATACGATTCGGCATGTCCGCACGGACGAAAGCGTCAAAGATGATGGACAGCGTTTCCGGCTTGATGCCGATTCCCGTGTCGGAGACGGCTATGCGCAGCAGGATTTCGTCTTCCGCCGCACCCTCCGTTCCGGACAAGGACAGCGTGACGCCGCCTTCACTTGTATATTTGGCGGCGTTGCCTAAAAAGTTGGCCGCCACCTGCTTGAGGCAAAGGAAATCACCCTTCAATACGCAGGGAAGTGCTTCGTCTATTTGCGTATGGAAGGCAAGCCCGTGCCTGGCTGTATATTCCCTGCCGATAGCGGTGAGGTCTTCAATGAGCTTTGCTGTTTTATACGGCTCCACCGTGATATCGAACCTGCCCTGTTCAATTTTTGACATGTCCAGCACATTGCTGACCAGTGTCAGCAGTGTGTCCCCCGCGCTTTGAACACCCCGGCTGTATTCCCGCACTTGTTCAGAATCGCTCTCCTGCAGGATAAGTTCGTTTTTACCGAGCATGACATTGATGGGCGTGCGTATTTCATGGCTCATATTTGCAAGGAAGCGGCTTTTTGCCTCGGAAAAACGCAAGGCTTCTTCCCGGGCGTTTACCAGATCCCGCTGTTGCTGGTTATAAAGGCTAAAATGCAGGAATATGGTAATTCCCAGTACGATGCTGACGAGGGTGAATCCTGCGATATTGTCGATTAAAATCGCCTGATCCGTCGGGAGAGTTGTGACCGCTCCGGGGTTTTGCCCGGCGAACAGGCACAGCCCGACATACACGGCCAGCTCCGCCGCCGTTACAACGAGAGCCTTTATCCCTTCCAGCATGAAGACGGTAAACACGACAGCAAAAATAAAATATGAGGGCATAGCGCCAGCATAACCACCGCCGATAAAGAAGAAGACAGGGAAAAAAAACAGGAAGATGACGACAATGGTTATCATATAGCAAAGCTGGTATCTCCCGGTGCGGGCGGCGCAAAAGAGAAGACCTGCCGCAATGGGGGTAGTAAGAAGGTTTGACAGGAACGCAAACCATCCCTCGCCATTGAGCAGGCAGACCGCCGCCGACACAAGGCTGATGAGGACGCCGGCCATGGCCAGGATGTTGAACAGCCTGACGCGGAAGTCCAGCTTTTTGCTGAAAAATTTATCCCCCATAAGATAAAACAGGCTTTTCATATGCTGCACCTCACACGACTTCATCATTCACCGGGGCAAACCCGGCAATCCAGAAAGGAATTTGGTTCTTTTACCCAATGTATCATGGGTAAAACTGGGCTGTCAACCGGATTTGTTGCCTCCTATACCATCAATAATATTAACGAAGTAGTTCTTTTTATTTCTCTCACGTCTTTCTTTTTTAATTCGTTCTTCTTATGGTCATTATTCCGAAGATCTACTTCTTCTTTGTTTTACGCTTCCTGGCCTGCTTCCTCTTTCTCCGCCGGCTTCATTTGATTGAACAAAGCTTTGTTGCGCAGCAGCTAGTCAATGATGTCGGTGATATACCTTACCTCCGACTTTATCCGCTCCTGAAGGGCAGAGGCGTTCATTGCGCCGCGGCTCGCCTTGAAGGAATCCCTTCCGGTATTGACGGCAATATAAACGCGTTCTCCCACGAAGCTCATATAGGTCTGTCCGTTGGCGCGCTGATCTAAAGAAAGAATATACTCCATGAAATGGGGCGTCAGGATGTAAAACGCCGTATGGGGATCACCGGTGAGGATCTGGAATTTTTTACTGAAATTGATGTTTTCCGTCTCCACATCGGTTTGGGACCTTTCATAGCCGCCAAGAAGTCCGCGACTGCGCTCCCGGATCCGCACGCTGTGTTTAAATGTCTTCTGCGCAGATATCACAATCCACTACCCATAGAAGAAGGTAACCGTTTCCTCCCGCTCATTGCCGTCGTCCTCCTTGATGATTTTGGTTTTCGTCAGCCTGATGTCTGAAAATTTGAAGGACACGTTTTTGCAACCTCCAATATTAACCTTTCTTACTGAAAATAACCAATCATCGCTGAGAACATCATATTCCCATAAATCCCAAACGCAGGACACAACGAAACGCCGCTCCCCCTTTACTCCTTGCCTGTTTGCATCGACAGCCAGCGCAGGATATCCTCCAAAGAAATCCGCAGGCCATCCCGCCAAAAAATGCTCTGTCCGTCGGTATTGGGGCGGGGCAGCACCTCCAGATCCCGCAGGCTGTCGTAGGTATGATCCGCTTGGGGCAGACGCTGGGTATCAAACAGGATTAAATGTCCGTTATTCAGCTCTATATCCAAAGTCTGACCGTCAACAATGTCCACCCGGGTAATTTGCAGCACAGGTTATCACCTCATTTCCGCCGGTTCCGTTTTTTTTGCTCCGGCATAGGTACTGTTTAGAAATATCTTCGAATAAGTACCCCATAATCCAAGGGTAGCAGAAAAAATTTCCCTTGTGTGAAGGGTTAAGAAATCTAAACAGTTTTAAGAAAAAACATTCCTGAAAAAATACAATCACAATTCTGTGATTATGCTCACAATCAAAAAAAAAGATGTTATGCTGAAAACTACAGGAGGGCAATTATTATCTTTGCGGCGGCGCCCCGGCTTTGTGCCTTTATGCGTCTTCCGCGAAACGGAAAGGAATGGTTATACCTATGAAAACTGTCATTGCGATTACAGTCATTGTTTTATTTGTCATCATTGTTGTGGTCTGGATCCTGTCCACTTATAACAGGCTGGTCAGCGAGAGGCTTAAGGTACAGACGCAGTGGAAACAAATTGACGTCGTGCTTAAACAGCGCGCCGACCTTATCCCAAACCTTGTGGAGGCTGTCAAGGGCTATGTCTCCCATGAAAAGGAAGCTTTGCAGGCGGTGACAGACGCCCGCTCCCGTTACATGGGTTCTTTGGATCAGGATGCACAGATACAGGCAAGCAACTCCCTGTCCGGAGCGTTGGGCAGACTGATGGCCGTGGCGGAATCGTACCCCGAACTTAAAGCCAATCAGAGCTATTTGGATTTGCAGCAGCAGATGGGCGGGCTGGAAAATAAGATCGCAGACTTTCGCCAGTTTTACAATGACATGGTTATGCGTTACAACAGGCTGCTCGTTACAATACCCTCAAATATTGTCGCGGGGATGTTCAAGTTCTGCGAAGCGTCCTTTTACGAGGCGGAAGAAGCCGATAAAGCTATGCCAAAAGTGAAATTCCGATGAGGTGAAACATATGAAACGCATAATTATTCTGCTGACGGCGATTTTTTTGCTTAGCGCCGCCCTGCCGCCGCTCACCGTCTATGCCGCCGCATACGAGGACGCGGTTGACTTTCAGATTACCTTAAACGCAGACGGCAGCGCCGATTTTACCGAAACGCATACGGTTGCTTTCTTGGACGGCCAGGATTTCACCCGTTACGGACGCATATACATATATCCCTCGGAGCGCGCAATGGACGGCTGGTTCGTAACCGTGGACGGGGAGGAATGGGAAAGACTGGACAGACCTGACAACGACGAACGTCCCGACGGAAGCTTTGCCATTGAATACAACGATGCGGGCGCGGTGGTTACCATGTACCACCGCAGCAAAAATTTACGGCGCACCTTCTCCATATCCTATCATGTGGAAAATGCCGTGAACCTGTATGACGATGCGGCGGAGTTTTTTTGGAATTTGACAAGCAGCAATGAAATATCAACCGTCAATGAGCTGACGGCACGCGTTACGGTTCCCGGGGGGCTGGAAATGCGTGAAGAGGATTTCCGCATATGGGCGCACGGTCCGCTGAACGGTGTGTTCCATAGGAAAGGCTCCAATACGGCTAGTCTTTCGGTAAGCGATGTCCCAAATAGCAATCCTGTGGATATTCGTATCATTATGCCTCCCGAATTGTTTACGGGGGGGAAAGTTGTCCGTGAAAATGTTCTTGACGACATCCTGGGCCAGGAACAGGAGCTGGCGGACAGAGCAAACACCGAACGCGCCGAATACGAGGAATTACAGCGCCGCTGGGCGGAGGAAGCGCAAATATATGAGCAGTGGAGAAATGATCATCCCATCCGGGCATGGCTGGGGGATTTAGCGTATGATATCTTCCATTTCGCCGGCGAAGATTTTAGCGGTATCTTATTGATCATATTCATATTCGGAGCTTTTCCGTTCGCGTTAATTCTGGCTTATATAGACACGCGTAAAACCAGGAAAAAAAATGAAAGAATGCGCCTAAAACCCGCTGTTTCGCCTGATTATTACCGCTCCCTGCCCGACCGCCGCCCTCCCGCCCTTGCAGGATGGCTGGCAGGATTTTACGGCGGCAAAAGAGCAGGCAACCAGTTCACCGCTACGCTGATGGATATGACTTTAAAAGGTCATCTGGAAATGCGTCGCGAAGGCAGAGATATCCTCTTGATTCCAAAGGAGAGCGGCGGTCCGATTTTAGCCCATGAACAGATTATCCTCGATATGGTCGACACCGCAAGAGGCGAGACCCCCTCGGTCACCATCAGGAGCTTCCAGTCCTACATCAGGAGGCACGCCGAATGGGCTGTTAACAAACGGGATCTTTTCGCAGCAAGCTTGGACGAACAACTCGGACAGCAAATAGAAACAAAGCTGACAGGTCATGGAAAACGTACGAAGAAGGCCAAGGCGATTTTTTTGCTGATATCATCGCTGGTCGGTTTTTTTATTATCGGTATACTTTTGAACGGTATAGACTTTGGCCGCTTAAATCCTCTGGCGTCCATGCTTATTGGTCTTGTAATCGGTTTTGTATGGGGAGCGATAATTTTATTCGTTACAGGCGGCAACAGAATATTCAGTCAGTTACCTCAGAAGGATGAAGACAGCTTGGCGCTCTGGCAGGCATTCGGACGTTTCATTGATGACTTTACAACCTTTGACGAAAAGGAATTGCCCGATATTTCGGTCTGGAAGGAATACCTTGTATATGCCGTTGCGCTGGGAAAAGGAGAAAAGCTCATCCGCAAGCTTGCGCTGCATTATCCCCACCTGCAGCATATCGAGGATGGCACGTATTACTCCTGTATGCTGATAAACGGACAGTTTGACGATAAAGTATTTACGTCAATAAACGGTATCCAAAGAGAAACGTACCATGTGAGTGTTTCATCAAGCTCGTCAGGCGGCGGCGGCGGATTCTCCAGCTCCGGCGGCGGAAGCGACAGCGGCAGCGGCGGAGGCTTTGCGGATTGAAGCGGGGGGTGTGCCATTTCATAATAACAATGAAATACGACCCTTATTGGGAAAAACTCGGATTTAGAAAGAAAGGAATTATTGATAGGATTGGTTCAAGAAAAAATGGATATTGGAAAATAAATTACAGTTAATGTCTATAATGGGAGGTTCGGCTTAACAAGAAATCTTAATATTATAGCAATATGTGAAGTCGCCAACATGTCCATTATTTATATAACCTTCTGCGTGAAAAGGAGAATCTGCCAAATGAAAAAAGTATTAAACATTATTTTGTCCATGGTTTTGTGTGTGACACTTGCTGCGTGCAACAACAATCCGACAGCAAATACAAAGGATACTAACGAAAATTCACTTCTTACCGCCTCGCCGGGGGCTCCGGCAGCGGCGTCAGACACACTGTCAAAATCTGATAACCCCGTCAATAATCCTGATGATATGTATCATGCATATTTTACTGCACTTGAAAATCTGATAAAGAACCATATAATTCCCGACGGCACCGACGTCGAGGAACAGTTGGGCGATATGTCTGAAAACATGTTTGCCGTTCATGACGTGGATAACGACGGAAAAGAAGAGCTGATACTTTTGTATTCCACCACAATTACCGCAGGGATGGCAGGATACGTATTTGCTTATGACAGTAAAGCCGGAGTATTGCAAACCCAACTGTATGAGTACCCGGCGCTGGCTTTTTATAATAACGGCATAGTCAAGGCGCTATGGTCGCACAATCAGGGACGCGCCGGCGACCACTTTTGGCCCTACAACCTGTATCAGTATGTGCCGGAATCGGACAAATATGTATTGGTTGGCATGGTGGACGCATGGGATAAAAATTACGCGGAAACAGACGATCAAAACAATCCGTTTCCAGGTGATATCGATAAAAGCGGGACGGGAATTGTTTACTATATTATGGAGGATGGACAAGATGACGACACTCATCCGGTAGATGCATCCGAATACAATGAGTGGGTCGGCGCTCACATTGGAGACGCTTTGGAAATTCAAATCCAGTATCTGGACTTGACAGAAGAAAACCTCTCGCGAATAAAAAATAGATTATGAACAACACCCCTTATGGGGAAAAACTATGAACCGCTATAAAAAAAGAAAACTGACGCCGTTTTGATTCGGCATCAGTTTTCTTTTTTTGTATAGCTTTTTTGTCCTGCTCGTATTATTAGATTTTGTTCATTTCATTGAGGATCGGCCAAAATATTACTTATGATAGGATATCAATACCACACCATGTTCATGTTTCCGTCTTTGCCCTCCTCGTATAAAAAGCCTTCGACGTAGTCGTATACAAATGTCTGTTCCGGGACATATATGCCGTTTCTGTACGAGCCGTATGAAAAATAAGGGAGGTATATATCACGATCTTCGTCATATTTTTCGGTAAACTGGCTCAACCGCAGCTGCGTCATTCCGAACCTATAGACATAAGCATCCGGATCCTTACCGGATTCGGCCAGGTGTTCCTTTATCTCCTTCATCCCGTATCCTACTTGCTTCCAATTAGTAAAATCACCAAATAAGCCAGATGGCCTGTCGTCCTCATCCCATAAAAGCCCGCCGTTTTTGACTTCTCCGACCGGCTTTCTAAAGACGTAGCACAGTGCAATACGCCAATCCCCATATCCCATTCTCTGCATATCCAAGGTCATGTACACGAATTCTCCGGTGTCCGGCAGGAACCCTTCAATGTCGTATTGATAAAGGTTATATTCTTCTTCCTCGTAAGAATCAGTGAGCCTGAAATCGAGGGAGATGAGGGTATCCAGCAGATTGTCAAGCGCGTCTGCCACCTCTTCCGTCAAATTCTCGAAGATGAGGATATTGATATCGCCGAAAATCTTCCCAAATTCGTCTGACGGCTCGCCAAGCTCCCAAATTTCATCGATGAGGGAATCCTCGTAGGACGCCTTTTCTTTGGATACAACGGGTTCGGGCTTTGTGGTCGGTGCTTTTGCCGGCGTCTTTGTTGGTGTTGTATCGGGCGAAATGATGTCTCCCCGGTCTGTTATTTCTGCGTTTTCACGTATCTCGTCGGCTTCGCCGCGGAGCGTCTCGCCGCTGATAAAGCGGATGTCAAAGCGGTCGAAGCTGTCCTGATAAGCTTTATAGGCGTTGGGATAGGGGAGAAACAGCAGCGCGCCATACCGCTCTCCCACTGCGCCTATGCGCAGACCATCTTTATCATGCCATTTCAACAAATCTTCACCTAAAACGATATTTTCATCAGGCGCCCTGCAATCGAAATAACTGAACAGATTGTTGCTCTCGCTCCTGTCGGCAAACTCGGCAAAGGTCAGCGTCATCTCCAGGCCTGTCATTTCATCTTCAAATGCGACTGTGTCACTGAGTAACGCCCGCTCGCTGAACTGAGCCGGAATCGTTACGGTACAGCCGTACGCAGGGTAGTAAATTGTCCGCATTTCGGTATTGCCGCCGTCTTCGCCTGGCAGGACGATGGAAAACAGCCCCGCCATGGGACCGTATATTTTTTCATATTCTCTGGGGTAGTAGAAGTCGGCGTAATACCGCATGCCGTCGCGGTATGCAATCACCCGCTCGAAGTTCTCGTACCCGTAATATTTTTTGTCGCTGAAGCGGACGCTGTATTCGCCGTCAATATTGGCTTTTTCATAGGGGCTTTGCTCGATCAGCTCACGCAGCGAGGTTTCGCTATCGTCGTAATAGGTGTAAAGCAGGATGTATGCGCCTGTCGCCGGATCGGCGAAATAGGTGCCGTCGTTGGTACCGGAGGTCACGACTGTAAATACGTCGGGGTAGTAGAGATAGCATCTGTCGGCGGGTGAATAATAGGACGTCATACCGAAGCTCCCGGGCTGCACTTCTTTGTATTTGTCCTTTAAAACGTCGGATTTGTAATCGGGAGAAAGAGCTTCGCTGACCCATATGCCCTTCCCGATAAAGCGGCACTTGATTAGTCTTCGCAGCTCCTCGAACACAAACGAATCGCCGTCGGCGTAGCTTAGATCAGCGTTGACGATGTAACTCTCACCGAGTCCCGCGTATGTGAAGGTTTTCCGGCCGTTACCGCCCTTTTCTGCGGTGTACCAGTCGTTACCCATAGCGAGCACGAGGCTGTATTCCGAATTTTTTATAAACCCCTCGAGTTCATCCATCGAGGAATAAGGATTTTTTTCAAGCTTAACACGCAGGGAGGCCTCGCTGCGCGTGTCCTTAAAGAGCAGCGAATTGTCTTCGAATTTCTCCAGTATTGTCAGTTGTGAGGGATAATAAAACAAACACTCCGCCGGTTCGATATAATAAACCGAATAATTGTGGTTGTAATCGTCGACACCCTTTTTATATCCCGTCTGTTTGCTTGCGAGCGCCGAGACCACGCCGGCAATCTTGCCCGGGTCCTTGCCGGCATTGTTGCTGATAACCTTTGCCTTTACCGTGCTGCTCCCGACCTTGACGTAGACATCGTCACCTTTTGCGGTAAATGAGTTACCGTCCTTTGTCGTGCCGCGCACGCCGTCAATGCCGTCTGCGTCCTCCGAATCGGCGACGACAATCTCAAGTTCAAGATCGTCGGAGGTATAGAGGAAAGTGTCGCTCTCAATGGCGTCCGGCGTCAGGAGATTGGATGCTTCGTCGTCATCGAAGACACCCAATATGGCCGCGATGCCGATAAACGCAAGGATTAAAAAGAGTAAGGCAATGATTGCGATGAGTACGATGTAACGTTTTTTCATGACGACATAATACCTCCTTTAGTGATTGGCAGAAGCGCAAGGGTGAAGGCCAATGGTTTGCGTATAAAAGTATTTGTTTTCATTATACTTTCTCCTCTTAAAATAAATATTCGTTTTGGAAAAGCAGCTCCGAGATGGCAAAGATACACGCCAGAATAAAGCAGTGTGCAATAAATATGCGGCGTACCCTGAATTTTACAAATAACGCGCGCAGTTTCGTACTTAATTCCACATCGGAAAGACGGGGATCTGCGGATTCTTCGTTTTGACCGGCCATCAAAGCATTGGAGCATTTCTTGCAGTGTGTCAGTCCGGGTTTTTCATTATACGTGCCGCAAAACCGGCATTTTGGATTGAGCACGCCGCTGGTTTCAGCATGTTTCTTTTTATCGTATGATAAAGTTTCGTTTTCTTTGTTCTTCCATCATCATACCTCACAAAATACTAATACAGGTATTGGTCAGTCCCCGCACCTCCATTGGCGCCGCAGTGCATTCCTTGTCAAAAGAAGATATACAGCAGGAGGTGCGGCACCAACCACCCAAAAGAAAACACCTACCGGAGCCAGATCAAGCAAAAAAAGCGGGACGCTTCCGACCATTCCGAGCAAAGCGGAAATAATGATCATTCTGTATGCTGCCGCTTTCGCACCGCGCACGGATATGATACCGGTAACCAACCCAACAGCCGCGCCGGCAAAGCCTAACCCAATGACGCTGATATAAGGAAGCGGCACTGCGCGCTCGCTGCCCGGACTGGGGACGCCACCCAGGAAAAAAGCGTAAAAAAGCATCCCGAGCCAAAACAAGATACCGATAAAGCTTCCCCCAATTAGCAGTATGCCGGAAACCTGCAGCTTTTTTTGGTTTTTATTCATATCATTTTCTCCTTTTCTCAATCTATTTCGACGTAATGGCCTCGCAAATGCGCCCATTCAGAGCTTTCTGATGCAAAAATGTCGATAGCGCTGCAATCGTCATTAAGCGAAAACGATATCGCACCGAATTCCGCCATATAGTCATTATCCGGATAAAGATACGCGGGACCTTCAAGCAGCGTTTGTTCGTTCCGAAGAAGCGTAATCTCGAACCAAAAGTCCTTATAGCCGACCTGGGTAATTTCAATGGAGAACTCATCATTTATGTACATGCCCCACCACGGGACCTGATCCTCATAGGCGTCCGACATGGTTCTTACATTGGTATAGTCGTCGCGTAAATGCCCTAATTCAGAGTTTATCGAAGCGGAAACGACGATATTGCTATCGTCCTCAAGATAAAACCATAACCCATTGAATTCAGCCATTCGATCATTCTCCGGATAAAAATTCGCAGTACCCGCATAAGACGCGACACCGCCCATCCCGGGGAGACCAAACTCGAACCAAAAGCCTTTATCGCTGACATCGGTAATCGTCAGGAAGAACTCATTGCCCAAATATAAAGTCTCCCACTCGGGCATATTTCCAGAACCGGAGTCTTCGGAACCGGAGTTGTCAGGGATGAGATCGCCGCGGCCGGAGTTGTCAGGGGTTAGAGCACCGAGTTCAGAGCTATCCGCAGTCAGATCGCCGCGGCTGTCAGGTACGGGCGTGCTGTCGACAGCAACAGGACTGTTCGTCACTGATGGCGGTGCGTTATCACTGCCGCCTGTTTTGTTGGCGCATCCCGCTATCGTAGTGATTAAGGCTAACGCAAGCAGAAGTGCAAGGGTAAAGGCCAGTGGTTTGCGTTTCAAATAACTTGTTTTCATCGTTTTTTCTCCTCTTGAAATAAAGCTTCGTTTTCTTAGTTTTTTTCCATCCTTGACTGATCTTACTTTCCTCACGGGTTTCACGGTTTCAAAATGAAGGATTCTCTGCCCCTCTTCAGTTCTTCCGTGCTTTCAATGGTAAATATGGCGAAAGGATCTAAGTTGGGATATTCGTAAGCCATCAGTTCATTTCTGTTGCCGTCCCACACCAGGTATCCGGAATCCACCGAAACATGGCCCATGCCCTGCGCTTGAAAGAACTGCCACTTCCCGGCTTCAAAACGGAAGTAATCAGCATCTTTGTTGTTGTTCAGATACCAGCTTCCGTCATATTGAGCAAACCCGTCAATCGAAACCTCTGCGCGACGGTAACCGTATCCATAGGATAAGACGTCGTTTTTCACCGGTTCAACCATGTAGACACGGTTGCTCATCTCGTCTACAAAATCATACCTTTTATACTCCGCGTCATATTCGATTTTTCCCTTCGCGACCGGCGTCCATTGACCTTCGTCCGGACTTTGGTGTATCCATGTGCCATCATCCCATATCTCTAACATTTCATCCTGCAGATTGCCATGACGGCACCATATACCCGCGGCATCCGATACAAACCGCTCCACCTTTCTGGTATCCCCCGATGAACAACCCGCCAGTGTCAAGCTGATGAACGTCAGGGTAAGCAAAAAGCCTAAAATCATTCGCGTTAATCTAAGTCAATAACCACCATTTCAAATGGTGGTTTGATATTAGCCCTATAAGGGCTGAT
>ENA-UOOK01000543-UOOK01000543.1-fermentation-metagenome-genome-assembly--contig:-NODE-543-length-50220-cov-4.281710_pt1 | contig 50220 bp, 40 predicted proteins | sample MGYA00245777_ERZ724023 | MGnify/ENA primary metagenome ERZ724023 (study PRJEB28704, sample SAMN03018312) | fermentation metagenome | biome: anthropogenic terrestrial biome; feature: soil; material...
ACTCCGGTGCTGACGACTATCTGACCAAACCGTTCAAAATGAAGGATCTGGAAATCAGAATGGATAACATCATCATCAACCGGCAACGTATCCTGGATAAATTTGAATCTCAAACGGACTTCCAGCCTAAAAAGCAACATTACAGCAATCCCGATACCTTGTTTCTTGAGAAAGCAATATCCTGTGTCAGAAAACATCTTTCAGATACCAATTACAATCGTGATGCCTTCTCAAGGGACATGATGGTAGGCTCCTCCACCTTATATAATAAACTTCGTGCCCTTACGGGTCAGAGTATTGTCGGATTCATTACAAGTATCCGTTTAAAAGAAGCCTATCGGATCCTCAAAGAAAATCCCCATATCCCCATACAGGAACTTTCCATCAAGGTAGGATTTAACACTCCACAATATTTCTCCAAATGCTTTAAGAAAGCATTTCATGTTCTACCCAAAGACTTTACCTCACAAAAGGATAAATAAGAATGTGCCCAGACTCCATCAATCTTACAGGAGTCTGGCACAAAAAGACCTTAATAAATAAAGATCTTATAACTCCTTATGCTTCCGGGAGCACCCTCTTCTGCACGAGGCAAATAATCAAGTCCAGTAATAGTCTGCTGACCTCCCAGATCAATCACAAGAAGATGAGGAAAAGGATGTCCCTCAGTAGTACTCCAATACGTACTCTCCTGCAAGTCAAAAGCCTTCTCACCCGTATGATTGCCCATCACATCTTCACTGTCAGCATATTTAACTTTCCAGCTCTCACGGCCAATACGTTTGCCACCTGCATCCCTCAGATAAAGTTCGGCTATTGAACTTATCTCTTTCCCATCCTGGTTATCCAGAATCTGAAGAGCCATATAACGCCCTCTGGCAGGTTGTAGAAAGCGTATCATCTGCCAGCCATTTCCCGGTTTCATATTACCTGAGGCAACAGGAGTCTGTGAATTTAAATCCGGCCGATCACCCGGTTGATTATGAGCAATGGATTTCTCCAGATGCAGCTGATTCAGAATAGGGTGATTCTGCCCATAGCAGACAGGAGCCCCCTGAGGACCGACCATATCCAGAACGATCACTTCATTACGCCCCTTCTTCAGCCAGCAACCAGGAAGATAAAGTGTCTGCTGCGGTCCGATATGCCAGAACCGTCCCAGCGGGTGTCCATTGACATAAACCTGTCCCTTTCCAAAAGCTTCCATATTAAGGAAGGTATCCCCAGTCTTCCTCAGATTGAAGTACCCTCGGTAATATCCCATTCGATTCTCATCTGTTGTATTCTCCCATTCTGGGACAAGAGATAAACCCTGATGAGTCCGAAAGGCCCGAAGGGCATCCGAATAAGCATCCGGTATCGTATAACTTATCCAGTGTTCCGGCGTAAAAGTCAAGGTACCGAATTGATCAGTGCTGTTCAAGGTGACAGAACCTGTAATCCCCTTATAATCCTTGATCGCATGACCGAAATTAATCCGCCCCATTCCTTCTACCACAATCATCAGTTGGTTTTTGCTTCCATTCAGGGCAGGCAAGGCAATCGAATTTTCACCTCTCACACGATCTATCTTACCCATCCACTTGCCATTGACAAAGACCTGGCCATAATCATGAACGCCATTGACCATAAGGATGGATGGATGCTTCATACAAGGGAGATAAGTAACATAAACCATACTGCCCCATCCCATATTCATATCCTCAAAAGTCTTTATGCCAGGACTCATGCTATCTACGCCATTGACCAAAGGAACATGTTCTGTAAGCCGGAATGGAGGAACAGATATTAACCGAGCCACCGGTTTAGGAACTTTCGGGAGTTTGACGGTGCTATACTTCTGCATCACCTTCCGGAGAGCCCAGTATTTCTCAGTAGGCAAACCATATTCATTAATTGGAGCATCATAATCATAGGAAGTCACGTCGGGGGCAAAACCGGGGCTATTAGCCCCTGCCCAATGCCCGAAACTGGTTCCTCCGTGTGTCATATATAGAGAGAAAGAGATTCCCTTGGAAAGCATCTGCTCGATGCCGTTTACCATCTCACTGGCAGGACGAGTCTCATGATGTGCGCCCCATTTATCAAACCATCCACTCCAGAATTCAGAGCACATCTTAGGAGAGTTTGGACGGAGCCGACTTAAACGAGCAAACTGTTGATCAATGTTTGCACCCGTACCAAAATTCATTGTCCACAGTAAATCCGGCAAACCATTTTTCTCAAAGTTAGAACTCCAGTCACACTGAAAGAGCACCACCTTCCCCCAGTCGGTCTTCAGCATATCCCGGATGGCCCGGATATAAGGTTTGTCCACCCCATAACTGCCATATTCATTCTCTACCTGCACCATGATGATCGGACCACCATGCGCAATGGTCAGAGGAGCCAACTGCTGAGCAACTTTCTTTTCAAATATCTTTACTTGCTGCATGAAATACGGATCCTGTTCCCGTAGCCTGATATCCTTCTTTTTCAAGAGCCACCAGGGTAAGCCACCCATCTCCCATTCGGCACATACATAAGGTCCGGGACGGACAATGACATACATCCCATGCTTCTGTGCCAGACGGCAGAAAGCTGCAACATCCTTATTACCTGTAAAATCAAAATGGTCCTCCTGTGGTTCATGCAGATTCCAGAATACGTACAAGCATAAAGTGTTCATTCCTAAGGCCTTACACATCTCAATCCGGTTCTCCCAATAGGCTCGCGGGATACGCGGGTAATGAACTTCGGCAGCCTTGATCACAAACGGTTTGCCGTTAAGCAAGAAAGTGCCGTTACCAACGGCAAACGAGGAATATCCAGATCCCTTCCTGACGGTTGCCCTATGATCCGTTCGTCCTTCAAGCATTCGTACAGGAAATGCACGATCAGAAACCCGACGGCCAGGGACACCACTTTCTGCCGCTGAAGCCCAGGAAAAGCCTGAACTCATGAGCCAAAGACAACAAAGTAAAGTCAATGATAAAATCTTCTTACGTATCATAGGAAAAGTTTTATATTTAAACAACTTCAAAGAATCGACAAAGTTACTTATAATTTCCGGATTTGCCAAATCCTATTTTTCAGATATTCACTTTTAAACTCTATGGAACCTCTATCTTAATAAGAATTACATTTCTTTTGCCCTTTATGAGAAAAGATGTAATTTTGCAAACGAAAGATGAAAATCAACCATCAAACTAAAGGATATATTTTTGGAGCTATATCTGCTGCAAGTTACGGAACCAATCCTCTCTTCGCTCTGCCCCTCTATAAATCGGGCATGGGCGTAAACTCTGTATTGTTTTACCGTTACACCATCGCCGTCGTGTTTATGTCACTATTAATGGTGTTCCACCATCTTTCCTTCCGAATCAGCCATAAAGATCTGACCAGGTTAGTCATTATGGGACTCCTTTTCAGTTTGTCCTCCTTATTTCTTTTCTCCAGTTACGACTATATGGATGTAGGGATAGCCTCAACCATACTTTTCGTTTATCCCATATTAACCGCCATTATGATGACCGTGTTTTTCCATGAGAGAATGACCCTCACCACGATCCTGTCCATCAGTCTTGCAGTCATTGGCATCTCCATGACCGGAAAAACGCCCAATGGAGAATTACTAAATTTCACCGGATTTTCCCTCGCTTTTCTTTCAGCAGTCAGCTATGCCTGCTATATTGTCGGCTGTGACAAGACATCATTGAATAAATTACCCAATTTGAAACTTAATTTCTATGCCATCCTCTTCGGGTCCTTACTATACATTATCAATCTCCATGGCTGTACCCGATTACAACCTATTCCACAACCAAGTCTCTGGATAGATGCTATCGGTTTAGGCATCTTCCCGACCGTCATCTCCCTTATTTTCCTGACTAAGGCCATTAAGTATATCGGTCCTACCTCAACTGCCATACTTGGAGCATTGGAACCGATCACTGCCCTTATCATCGGTTGTTGTGTTTTTGGTGAAGTCCTTACCACCAGAATTATTATCGGTATCATACTGGTCCTCACCGCAGTTATCCTGATCATTGCAGGAAAAGGAAAGGAAATCAGTCTGGTATATAGAATAAAAATCAATCGTAAAAAATAAATCCCCATCCCTTTAAGTTGCTTATTCTTCTTCATTTATTATAAAACATATCCTCTGTAAGCAAGATTATCCCCATTCCTGTATTTAATAAACAAACAGATAAAACAGGACGCCTTGTCTTATAGACCATATATGGGGCTTCCTCCTTCTATAAAGGACAAAGGTCATATTCGAATCACTATAAAAAAGACATCTTCCTTGTTTTTAACTGTAAATGTCCGTAACTTTGCAGTCTAATCAAGGAAAGCGTCCCACTCATCACTAAAGTTTAGATACTAACGTCAATGGATCTTTATAAAACTCAGAGTAAAAAAGTGACAGATAATATTTTAATCAGCATTATTCTCCCCGTTTACAATGCAGAAAGATATATCAAGAAATGTCTGTTATCCATCCAGAATCAAACCTACCGGAATTTAGAAATCATTATCATCAATGACGGTTCTGAGGACAACAGTATTCAGATTTGTCAGGAGATTGCCAAAGATGATCCCCGCATCTCCATCCATTCACAAAAGAATGGAGGATCCAGCTCTGCCCGTAACCATGGACTAAACCTGGCAACAGGTGACTATATCTATTTTATAGATAGTGATGACTTTATCAGTCACACGTGCATAGAACGTCTTGTTCAATTAGTTTTCAAATACCCTGGTGTAACCATCGTACAAGGAGGAGTAAAGACAGACCATCAGCCATCACCTCGAACCTATAACAGAAAATATACACCAGAATACTCGTCTGACAGAAAATGGATCAAGAAAGCTATTTTGCGTCGTAAACCGATCCCGGTAACGCCATGGAATAAACTTATCCGACTGGATTTTATTCGCAAGTACGATTTATATTTTATAAATGGTGTCCGGCATGAAGACGAAGCCTGGACCTATCATCTAGCAAAGCACGTCAGGACCATTGCTTTTTATTTTGAAGATACCTACTTCTATAATGTGAACAATCCCAATTCTGTCATGCATTTATGTCATAGGTTAGATGCCCATTCATGGATAATTATCCTTGACAATTTCATACAGAATATTGATCCCTTTTGCAAGAAAGCACAAAAAAAACTGATCTTCCACTTGTTGCGAAAAATATATCGTGAATGTGAGATCAGCTACAGGCCAGACCTTATCAGACTTTTCCACCAAATGGCTCAGAAAAGCACCTTTGCAGAACGATTGGGTATCTATTACTTTTTCTTCACTCAGAAAGACCTTTGTAAATATATGCATCTGTCATCTCGGAAAGATAAGTTATAGAAAGATTATTTTTCTATTTGATGATAACTGCTATTAACTAAAAGAAATACCCTGTTTAAATATAAACACAATGATAAAAGTCAGTCTTGTCATTTCAACTTATAACTGGAAAGAAGCTTTATATTTAAGTTTGTTAAGTGTTTCCAGGCAAACACTATTACCCTATGAAGTGATCATTGCTGATGACGGGTCACGACAGGACACTACAGAAATGATCAACCAGATCAAGCCACATTTGCCTTTCAGACTCAAACATATATGGCAGGAAGACAAAGGCTTCCGGAAGACCATCGTTCTGAATAAAGCCTTTGCCGTTTGTGAAGGTAACTATATTGTCCAAATTGACGGTGATATTATCCTTAACAGGCATTTCATCGCCGATCATGTATCGGAAGCCCGTCCGGGCTATTATGTACACGGCAGCAGAGGAAAGTTTTCTCAAGCATTGACCGATAAATTCCTGAGGGAGAAAGATTATCATTTCTCTTTCTTCTCAGAAGGCGTGCATCGTAAGTTGAATATTCTTCGTTGTCCTTTACTCACCATTTTCTTTTACTATTATAAGAAAAACAAGAAAGAACGAGGATGTAACATGGCTTTTTGGAAGAAAGATGTTTTTTCCGTTAATGGCTATGATGAAAGGATCATCGGCTACGGATTCGAGGATATTGATCTGCCGGCGCGTCTTCGACGACTTGGCATTAAGAAACGACTGGTCAAGTTCAAGGCTATTGAATACCATTTAGAACATCCCGCGGCAAACACGAAAAAAGACATGAGTGCCAACCAGAAAATATTTGACTCAAACAACGCCCTCGGCATAATAAGAGCCCCCAAAGGTATAGATCAATATCTGTAGAATCCCACTGCAGAAAACAACAGAAATACTTATATACGAATCATGAAGTTAAAATCAAGAATTAAATCTTCGGAACCTGAAGATGCACGAGAAGAATTTCATAAAGATGAAAGACGACATGCCAGGCAAGAAAAGATCAACAAATGGTCCTCCCGCCTATTTGTCCTGATAGCTATTGCAATCCTTGTTTTTGCCTTATATGCTTACTTTATTGACAAACCGGATACGATAAACGGAGAATTTACCGTTCAGCCCAAATAAAAGAATTGCTTTCATGTAATAGGTATCCCTCATTGCGGAAGAAGCCGTCCAGAGGATAGTATACATGAAAGATTTTTTTACCCTTATATATTTTTAAGACTCAAATTAGTTTTTGATATTCCTGCAGCATCTGGTGAGCTAAATCCTGATTTTCAAAGCGTTTCACATAGCTCATGCTACGGCCTATACTCTGCTGGCGGAATGAAGCATCACCTAAAAACAAGGCAATCCCATTTGCCATACCTTCATCATCATCAGGAGCTACATAGAGATTATCCGGACCTCCAGCCTCTTCCAGGCACGACCCGGTACAAGCCACGACAGGCAGGCCACTCTGGATGCCCTCTATGACGGGAAGGCCAAAGCCCTCATAACGCGACGGGTAAACGAAGACTGAAGCCAATTGATAAATAGCAGGCAAGTCTTCATTAGGAATATTATGCATGAACCGGACACGACTTTCCAACTGATGCTTTATGATGAAAGCCTGCACTTCATCCACATATTTGGTTGCCTTGCCGACAATGACCAAAGACAATGATTCAGGAAGTCTCAATAAAGACTTGACGGCTAACAAGACATTCTTTCGCTTCTCTATGGTTCCAACATTCAGGATATAACGATCAGGCAACTCATATTTAGTCTTTATACGCTGCTTCTCACCTTCACTTACTTTTGCCTTAAACTGTGTGCCACAACTCTGATAGATCACATCTATACGGTCCTCCGGGAAATGGCTGTAGGCAAGAATATCCCGCTTTGTACACTCGCTTATAGCTACCATACGTGAAGCCTCCCGGCAGGTAACATAAAATTTACGGGCGTAGATTTTTGCATCAATCCAATGATAATACTCTGGATGCCGCAAGAAAATGAGATCATGGACCGTTACGATTCCCGGAATGCCCGCTTTATGCAGTCCATGAGGCAACTCTCCTGACAGGCCATGAAACAGATGTACCTTATCCCGTAATAAATCCTTTACCATTCCTCCGGCACGCCAAAGATCACGACGAATACGGCAATGCATGGAACGAGGAAAGATAAAACTTATATTCTTAGCAGGCAGGATCTGCGCTTTCAGATCCTCTCTGCCTTCGCAAGGAGAATACAATCTGAACTCTGTATCCTTATCAGCCTTGATCAGTGCATTGACAAGATTACGGGAATAATTTCCCAGACCAGTGTCATTGCACATCATACGCTTAGCATCATAGCCGATGATCAGATGTCGTTTCGTCTCCATGTCCAAATATTAATCCAGCATATATCTACAATCAATTACCGGTTTGTCCGTCATCGAATGAATCGACTTAAAATCATTCCATGCCGTCACAATAACCAGAATATCAGCCTCTCTTAAAATATCCTGATAACGCTTGTAATAGACCACCGGAAAATCATAATGCTTCTTGAATTCTAGATTCGCTACAGGATCATAGACCAGAATGTGTTTATAGCCTTGTCCCAACAATTGACGGATAATCTTGGCACTTGGAGTATCCCGCACATCATCAGAACCAGGTTTGAAGGATAAGCCCAATAAGGCAATTTTTGTGTCCTGTCCCTTCTCACCAGCGACTTTTATAATACGTTTGGCAATGAAAGCAGGCATACCGTCATTTGTGGCAATGACATTCTTCAGGATCGGAGCATCAGCCCCCGCAGCCCTTGCAATCGCATAAAGAGCATTCGTGTCCTTAGGCAGGCAATAACCACCATAGCCACAACCTGGATACACGTATGAAGACATCGGTGCTCCTCCCCATCGCTTGTCCATGTGCAGGATATGAAAGGCCTTGGCAACATCAATATTACCGATTGCATCTGCAATGACTGACATCTCATTGGAATAGCTGATGAGGGTTGCCAATAAAGTATTGGATAAATATTTAATGAATTCACCAGTGCTCAAGGAAACACAAAAAATCGGGATATTAGTTGAAGCGTAGACTTCCCGTAGCCTTCTTTCAGATTCCTTATCAGAAATGCCAAGTACGATACGGTCAGCATTCATAAAGTCGTCCCAGCAATGTCCCTCACGTAAGAATTCAGGATTATTGGCTATTCCTAAATGTATTTTACCAGAAGCAGGATCATATCCTTTCTGTTCGCCGACAAAAATCCCTCGTTGCCTAATATGCGGAACAATCCGATTCTCGGTGGTAGAAGGTGGAATTGTGGACTTTACGACCAATACCCGGAAACGATCATCCCGGATCAAGTCTATGGTCTCGTCTATTGCATTGAAGAGATAGGTGAGGTCTGCCTGTCCATCCTTGCCATAGGGAGTCCCCACACAATAGTAGATACAATCACTTTGAGAAATGGCCGCACCTAACCCATCAGGTGCGATGGGATGAAAATGATGGTTCAAGTGCCTTTCAAGAGCCTTATCCAGTCCTCTTTCCAGGAAAGGCAAATGACCAGCCCTGATCGTATCAAGCCGTTCCATATCCATCTCCACACCATAGACCGTATGTCCATATTCTGCAAATCCTAAAGCCGTAGTCAGTCCTACAAAGCCTAATCCAAATACTGTAATTACCATCTCTTCTCTTTATAAGTAATAAAGGTTATCTTTACCATTGATATTCCCGCTCCTTACTTTCCTTGATGAAAGTAAGAAAACGCCGTACCCCTTCATCAACTGAGATACTGGGAGCATAACCCAGAATACGGCGAGCTTTAGCAATGTCCGGACAGCGGCGCTGTGGATCATTGGTCAGGTATTCCTTCTCGTGAGAAGTAGCATAGATCACCTTTCCGGTATAACCAAAAATGTCCCGTCCGGCAGTAACATAGATCTCCGCCAGTTGGGAAATGCGAATTTCCGGCTGATCCATCCCTATATTAAAATAGTCATAAGTTCCATGTAATAGCACCTTCAGATAGCCACATACCGCATCAGCGATATAGCAGAAAGTACGTGTTGGAGATCCGTTGGAAAGAATCTCAATATTCCTGTTCTCTTTAATGTCAAGGGCAAAATCAGCGGGTACGCGCTTGTCGTTAATCTTCATCCCCGGGCCATAATTATTGAAGGGCCTTACCACATCAACAGGCATATTGTAACGTTGTGCAAACAGCATGCACATTGTCTCACCAAAACGTTTCGATTCATCATAGCAAGAACGAGGTCCCGTAGCACACACATAGCCATAATAGTCCTCAGAGGTAGGAACATGAGCAGCATCAGGATTACCATAAAGCTCACTGGATGAATAAAACAGGAAACCTTTGATCGGCTTATCCTTATAGAAGTCAAGAAGTGACCGAAGTCCCCAGACATTCGCGTCAAGGGTCTCAATCGGATATTTCCGATAAAAGACAGGAGAAGCTATTGAGGCCATGTGAATGATAAAGTCCGCCTGTTCCGCACCGTCAATATCTTCTATCTTATCTTTGATAATATCAAACTTACGAACATCAAACAAAGGGTTTTTCTTCAGATGATCAATCCAATCAGGATAGCCCAGCATGAAATTATCCAGTCCGATTACCCGTTTCAGTCCCAAAGTTTCAGCCTTAGCCTGAAAGAAATTCATATAATAATAGCCCAGGAATCCAGCACAACCCGTAATCAGAATGGTAGCGCCATTCAACTTTTCTTTTTCCTGAGTGGACAGACCATTCAAAGTATGGTCAAAATCTTTTTCCAATATCGTCATTAGCGTAAGTTTTTATAAATCAAATGGATTAAAGGATCAATATTTACCCGTATATTCCCGATAAGGCTTATTCAGATCAAGATAAAAGAAATTATGCTGACGCTGATGCTCACCATCAGGGATTTTCATATAATCACCATAGATTTGAGTAAGATATTCATCATACCGCTTAATGCCCTGCAATTTTCTCCCCTCAAAGAGATAAGGACCATAGACGCCATTGATCTCTTTCTTCATCACCCCACGTAGTCCATCCGTATAATCTGCTGCCAGCGTGCATTGATGATAATCATATTTAGTCAGCAGATGACGGATCCTCTTCTGTAATCCCTCCATGGTAAACAGGCGGCGGATCAGCAAAGGTATCCAACTGCTCAAGCCATGGCCATGCTTATACGGATCCCGATGAACCAGATACAGAGCCTGCTTGTAAAATTCATAACGGGCATACTGACAGTGACGGGCAAGCCTGTTGCTGGGTACGGCATCCAAAGGAAAGACATCTACATAGACCCCGCCCAGGTACCTGAAATAGGGGCGTTCGATAAGCGTTGTCTCAGCATCCTGAATCTTACCGAAAGGCAAAGGATAATCAGGATCATTCTCAGCACACACAAATTCATACTGCTCAGGAAGCCATTCCTTGGAGTGCAGGATAAACTGTTCATAGTCCGGCCGAGGCATGAGCACATCCATATCATCATCCCACGGGATAAAGCCATGATGGCGTACAGCTCCAATAAGAGAACCTGCAAACATCCCATAATGCAATCCATGTTCCGACAAAGTCTTGTCCAAAACGGTAATAATATCAAGCATGCGCATCTGCAGAGGCCTTATTTCATAGTTTGCCATATTAATATTCTATTTTTCAGAAGAATAAGGTTGTGTCCATGGAGTATGCCCTTCATCCCATAAATGATTCAGATAATCCCGGTCACGGACAGTATCCATACATTGCCAGAATCCCTCATGCTTATACACGGCCAATTCACCCTCTCTGGCCACAGATTCAAGAGGTTCTCCTTCAAAAACGGTAGAATCGTCCTGTATATAATTGAAGATCCTCGGACTCAGCACAAAATAGCCCCCATTAATCCAACCCTGATTCACCTGAGGCTTCTCCTTAAAGCTATGAGCAATATTGTTCTCGTCAATCGAAAGCTCTCCAAACCGTGCTGTAGGGTGCACAGCTGTGACCATAGCCAGTTTTCCTGATTGATGATACCGGTCCACGAGTTCCCGAATATTAACATTAGACACTGCATCACCGTATGTAAGCATGAAGTTTTCGTTCCCTATCAGATCTTTCAGACGGAGAATTCGGCCACCCGTCATTGATCTCTCACCCGTATCCACGAGAGACACTTTCCAGTCCAACGGTCTTTCTTTGATATAAGAGATATGATTTCCATTTAAATCAATCGTAAAATCATTACTTAAGGTATAATATTGAAGGAAATAATTTTTGATCACATCCCCCTTATAACCTAATGCAATAATGAAATCCTTATAGCCATAGGTCGAATAATGCTTCATGATATGCCAGAGAATAGGCTTCCCTCCTATCTCCACCATCGGTTTGGGAATCAACTTCGTGTATTCCGACAAACGAGTTCCGAATCCTCCTGCTAAGATCACAACTTTCATGGATAAGATGATTTTATTTGATAATATTCATTTTAACTTTCATATTCTCTGATTCCATCTCTTACAGGTAAAGCCGTTATTGTCTTTATGACAGTTGATTGATAATAGAGCAGATCAATTCAACATCAGCATCACTCAACTCTGGATGCATTGGAAGAGAAATGATTTTAGAATAGACCTCTTCCGTCACCGGCAACGAATAATCCGTTTTAAAATAAGTCAAAAGATGATTTGGACGATATTGAATACCATACTGAATATCATGTTCCGAAAGTTGTCTGATCAGTTCGTCGCGCTTTCCATTCAGGATCAGGACCGGAAAGATATGCGGTACGATCTCATCGTAATTCATGGGAATAAGGCGGACATCTTCATTATGACAAAGCAGACGGGTATAAAGTTTGGCAACATGCTGCCTTCTAGGTGCAAACTCCTTTTCAAAGCGCGAGAGTTGCACACGGCCGATAGCAGCAAATATATTACTCATGTGATAACGATACCCCTGTGCGACGACATCAAAGACATAGCTGCGCTGTCCCTTATAACGTTTTTCAGAATCTTTCATGACTCCCAGCAGACGAGCATCACTCACTGCATCAATGACCTTTGGATCTGCCGTAAAGACAGCCCCTCCTTCTCCTGACGTGATATTCTTGATGCCATCAAAACTAAAACAAACGATATCACCTGTCGAACCGGTCAATTGTCCATTATGACGACAGCCGAAGGCGTGCGCTGCATCCTCTATCAGACGGAGATGATGCTTGCGGGCAAACTCCCGGTACTCATCCATAGAAGTCAGATTACTGGCAAAATAAACGGGTAACAGTACTTTTGTCCGAGGAGTAATCCGGTGTTCTGCATCGTTCAGATCCAGCAAAAGGGATTCAGAATCAATATCACAACTTACCGGTTTACATCCTGCAGCTGTGATCGCCTGATAGGTAGCAACAAAGGTAAAGGAAGGCACCAGCACTTCGTCCCCAGGGTTTGTGACCGCCTGGATGGCGAGATGCAATGCAGCCGTGCCACTATTCACACAGATACATTTCATGCCTCCGCCAATATAATTTTCCAGATCTTTCTCGAAGAGTCCTACAACTTCACCCATGCCCAGATAACCAATATCATTGATGACATGAGCTACAGCAGCAGATTCTGCTTTTCCGACAACCGACTTTGATAATCTTATCATTTCAATATTTACTTATATCTTTTACACCTTCTTCGCAGAGGATACCATCATGTCTTCATTTTACTGATGCAAACTTACTTAAAATTATTAAGATAAAGACCGGATAGCATGAAAAAAAACAATTCAACAAGACTTTCCAATTCTAAAGGTTCTTTTTTATAGATTTCTCCAAATGTAAGATTCAAAAATCAGTCTTTAAAGAAAGACCATTATCTATATTTCTCCGCAAGAACTACCCTTCTCTAAAGACTAAAGGGTTAAGACACCATCCAGCGCCGTTCTCAAATAATCCCCCTTCCGAAGTCTCTCACTAATGCGGTATACATTCCTGCGCATCTGAAACATCTTCTGTGAAGACAACTCAGAAAGGAGCTCATTCAACTCAGACAGGTGATCGATGCAAATACCTATTTTCTCCTTCTCTACAATGGGCGCCACAGCCGCTTTCCTCCAGACAATGATGGGCAATCCTGCCCGAAGATAAAATGATACTTTATGAGGACTGTTCCAACGAAGGTACTCCCCAAAAGAACCGCTACACGTATTTAAACTATCACCATCCCAGACAAGTCCGAAATCTCCCCTTACATGGCTTATGAAATCTTCAGAATCCATAAAACCATTAATATGCAAATGGCCAGAACTTTTCAACCCAGGAAGGCCTTCCTTGTTACCATAGATCTGAAGCTGGTAGTTTTTGATCTCAGGCTGTATCTTAAGAAGAAAACTGTTTTTGCGCATGGCCAGACTACCGGCATAGACAAGGGTAAAGGCTTTCGGGTCTACATCGGTCACTTCCGGAGGAGCAGAGGAAGCCTTACTACGATAGTCAAAGAGTCCCAATGCCCTTAATGGATGCTTGTATCCATGATCACGAAGCCAGGAAGCCATTGCTTCGTTAGATGCAATAACATAGTCACTGTGCATGAGACGATGTATCTCCTGATTTACCGTCAACTTCTTACGCCTCATACTGCCCAGGTCATGGATCACGGTCACGACTTTTACTCCATGCGAATGAGCAAGATTACAAATAAAGGAAAAATATTTTTTTACTGGATACTGAAGTACCAGGACATCATCTGATCTCATCGTTACCATTAATTTGACAATGCCCAATAAGTCCAAAAAAAAAGTAATAATCATACTTCGATAATAAGTAGAAGGCAGCCCAAGGTTATGAGCCCCCATCTCACGCAGTGTTATTTCATTGTCAGTCTTCGCCTTACTTCCAGAACTCGTAACACCTCTATAATTGCGGGATATATAACAAAGCCTATTTAGCATAATTACGGATTACCTTTTAAAATTTAAATGACAGATCATTAATATCTTGTTCCCAAATAAAGTCTTTTTAATTCTTTTAACATTTCATGGCCATCATTATATTCTCCTGTACCGATTTTCCATTCGCAACATTCAGATCTGAACTTGCCACTTGATAAAGCCAGATCTCCATCAACTCTCTAAATTCATCACACAACAGATACGAAACAGATTATCAACTCTTATTGAAATCAGAAAGTTTTCACCTGAATCATCAGGAACCTGCTTTTCCATGAAAATACCATCTGACCATCTGAATACCGCAAAGATATAAAAAAATACTCAAACAATCGCAATAAGACCAATATAATTTTTCAGATATTCCACGTCAGTATTTCTTCATAACGCTCATATCTCCAGCTGAAAGGGGATTTCATGCCTCTTTCCATATTCTTTCCAGAATTGTGCCCGGGCAGACATGACAACAGATAAGGCCCATTTTTCATCAATATGCCGTTCACAGGCATATTCACGAACCAATATTTCAATAAAGAGCTTAGGACCCCAAAGTTTCTTCAAGTTCAACAGTCCTTTCCTGGCACTCACCCTTCCAAAATACATCCGGTTAATATCAACAACACAAAAGTGATAACCCTGGTTATCCTCTTTCCACAGAATATTCCCCGGGGTAAAATCTTTGTGCAGAACCCCTCTCAAGTGCATCTGCGCTGCAAAATGTGCTACCTGTTTAGCTAACTCCTCATAAGTACCCCTTTCCGCATTTCCAACTTCATAAAGAGTATGCTCATAATCACACTGGACGCTCAAGAAGTAGGTATAGCCCAGCAATCCGGCAGGATTGCGATACTCTATATAAGCTATCGGTTCAGGCGTTTCTATATTCCTGTCCAGGAGAATAGCAGGATACTCGTATGCACGCAGTCCCTTAGGTTTACGGATGCCATAAGAGTAAACATACCGGTTGATCGAAGAAGGAATATGATAGCGTTTCACGTTTACCTTTAATCCATTCATATCAAAGACCTTAATCAGGTTCCGTTTACGATGGATCGTCTCACCCTCATTCTCGAAAACGGAAAGGAGATGAATGATCATTGGTTTCAGTGCTGCATATTTAGGATTAACTAAAAATTTCGTAATTCTCATTTTACATATAATCAAGGTTCACATCCTCTACCCAAAAAGGGGTTACGATTCTCTTCAAACCCTTAAAGAATATGGTATTTATTGATAAATTCTAAAAAACGTTCCCATACGGTCTCTTTTTTGATTAAAGCATATTGCCGGTCAAGTGGTATTTTTGCAAGTTCATTCTCGGAAGCAACATCCTCCACACTGATCCCTTCAGCCGGTATATTATTCTTGGGCAGCCACATTCTCTTGCTGTTCTGAGGAGCCATAATCACAAAAGAAGGTTTACCCTGTGAATGCACGATATGCCGTGCTCCACCCTCGTTTCCAAAATATAAGGTGATCCATGAAGACAATGCGACCAACTGCCGTGGAGTACTTGCCCGGATATTAATAAAAATATGGGGATCCCTATCTAACAATTCATAAATCTGACGTGACTCCCACTCTTCCTTACCGGGAGCATAATTAAAGATAATCTGGACCTGTGGATAAACCTGGATCAGATTTCTGACAATATAGGCCATCCCTTCAGGCGACCAGGTCTTATTCTGAAGTTTTGAGGTCACTCCCATGAGAACAACCGGTCTGGAGAAATGAATCTTCATACGAAGCATATAATTCCGGAAATCATCCTTCTCTTTAACCGTAACAGGAAGGGCAAAACTTTGATCCCAAACCGTATAATTCAAAGGAGACAGCAGCATCAGATCATGATCGATTGTACATTCGTTCTTTCTGGCTCTGTCAAAAAGATAATTAAAAGCACAATGCGTATACCATTTTCTCAGTCCGATACGATATTTAGTCGAAGGAGAAAAAACTGTGAAGAACATACTCTTGACCGTTGATCTCATATCAATGATAACATCATAATGATTCTGATGGACGACCTGCCATACTTTCTCCAGATAACGCCAGAAAGTATAATTTTCCGATTCAGAAAAGGTGATGAGATGATCGATAGCGGGATGGTCCTTAAAGAGTGGGGCCAATCGTTCATTCAGGACGTAAGTAGTATCCGCTCCAGGATCATTACGCTTGATCGTATTGAAAAGACATGTTGCAAGAATAGCATCCCCCATCTGTCGAAACCGTATAACAAGTATCTTCATGATATTACTTTTTTATTCAATACACCTAACTGTCAAAGTCTGATTTCTCAAGCACTTTTCCGTTCACCACTTCAAACCTGCGATTAAATTCATTATGAGACCGCTTCCACCGGTTATGGCTCCACAGATAATATCGGGGATCCTTACGGATCGTATTCTCCAAAAGGGCAAAGAACCTGCAGGTAATCTCATGCTCAGGAAGACTATTGGGATCTTTTGTAATCAATTTGAAAGTAGCAGTATAATATCCCCGTCTTGGCCGGCTCATCTCCACATAAAAAACGGCATCATTCACCTTTCTCATAATACGTTCTGCCCCGGTAAAGACACCGGTATCATGATGCATGAAATTCAGCCACAGATGAATATTTTCCCATTTGGGAGCCTGATCAGAAATATATCCAAAAAGGCTCATCAAACCCTTCTGGTGATACTCCACAAGTTTGCGGAGAATATGCTGCTTGGAAATAACCACACCATTACGGCAAGAAGAGCGAATTCTCTTGAAAAGTTCATTAAAAGGTCTGTTAGCCAGTGGGTGATAGATGAGCCCCATTACACGGTTATCAGGGAAGTAAAGCCCCATACAGGAGAGCCATTCCCAGTTACAGTAATGTCCCAGCACTGCCGCTACATTCTGTCCATTTTCAAAGCAATCCTCAACTTCCTCCACATTATTAACCTTAAAATGTTTTTTCAGATGCTCTTCACTAATACTCAGAAGTTTGACGGCCTCAAAAAAATAATCACAAAACCAATGATAAAATCCCTTTTCTATTTGAAGTATTTCTGTCTCAGACTTCTCAGGGAAAGAAGTGACCAGATTCTTCCGCACAATTTTCCTGCGGTATCTCAGCAGATCATATACGATAAGATATTCGATGTCAGAGAGAACGTACAGCACCCGGAAAGGGAGTAGTGAAACCAGGTAAAAAAAGCCATATACGATCTTCGTCATTATCATATCTTGTTCTTTTTTGTTTTTCTTCTTTAATCTTTCCGTATCATTGGCATTGTATGAAAAGACAACCACTTAATTATTACACCTGTTGCATATCGTGGAGCCGTTTGTAGTAGCCGTTCTTTCTGATCAATTCATCATGTGTACCCCGCTCTACAATAACCCCTTCATGCAATACACAAATTTCATCAGCATCTTTAATGGTAGAGAGTCTATGAGCGACTGCGATGGTCGTACGTGTTTTCATCAATTTCTCCAAAGCATCCTGAACCAGTCGTTCACTTTCTGTATCCAGTGCAGATGTTGCCTCATCCAGGATCAATATAGGCGGATTTTTAAGAATCGCCCTGGCAATACTGACACGTTGACGCTGTCCTCCGGAAAGCCTCGAGCCACGATCTCCAATCTTCGTATCAAATCCATCTTCTGATTCCATGATAAAATCGTATGCATTTGCGATCTTTGAAGCCTTTATCACTGCCTCATCCGTTGCTTTTTCAGAACCAAACTTGATATTATTCTTAAAAGTATCATTGAAAAGGATGGCGTCCTGATTGACATTTCCGATAAAAGAACGAAGATTATGCACTCCCATATCCTTTACGTTCACCCCATCTATCAGCACTTCGCCTTTCTGAACATCGTAATAGCGTGGTATCAAGTCAACCATCGTCGACTTTCCACTCCCACTCTGCCCGACCAGAGCCACCGTCTTACCTTTAGGAATAATAAGATTGATGTCCTTGAGGACATACCTCAGTTCCTGTGATTTCGTATCCGTATAGGCAAAAGAAACATGGCGGAACTCAATCTGGTGCTCAAAGGATGGAAGGATGACCGGATCCTTCTTTTCCTTAATCTCTATTTCTGCCTTCAGGATCTTATCCACACGTTCCATGGAAGCAAGTCCCTTAGGAATATTATAACTCGCCTTGGAAAAGTCTTTCAGCGGATTAATGATACTATAGAGAATGACGAGATAATAAATAAAAACAGGTCCACTCAATGTCTGGGAATTTAAGACCAGCATACCACCAAACCAAAGGACGATAACGATCATCACCGTACCCAGGAATTCACTCATCGGATGAGCCATCTGCTGACGGATATTAACCTTCATGACATCACTCCGATAGGCAGAATTAATCTGGTTAAAACGCTTGTTCATGATGCCTTCTGCACAGAAAGCCTTAATGATCCTCAAGCCGCCCAGTGTTTCTTCTACCTGGCTCATTGTATCACTCCAGAGTCCTTGTGCCTTCATGCTCTGGGCTTTCAATTTCCTGCCTATAAATCCCATAAACCAGCCAAAGATAGGAACGAAGACAATAGTGAAAAGGGTCAGTTGCCAGGAGACCACAAGCATTGTTGCAAAATAAAACAGGATAAGAATAGGATTCTTAAACAACATGTCAAGGGAAGACATGATTGAGTTCTCTATTTCCTGGACATCACCGCTCATGCGGGCAATGATGTCTCCTTTACGCTCCTCACTGAAAAAGCTCAAGGATAAATCCGTAATTTTCTTATACATCTGATTACGAATATCCCGGACCACACCCGTACGGATAGGGATAATACTGGCCGAAGAAAGAAAATAAGAAGAGGTCTTCAGAAAAGTCATAAAGGCCAGGGCCAGGCCGATGATCAGTAAAGTAGAAGAAGAGCCAAAATATTTCACCATTTCCTCTACGAGATAGTTCATGTTATTCGTCAGAACCTTTTTGCTGAGCGACCAAGGCATAAGTACCGTAGCCCTTACAGCTCCTTCTGTTTTGAAAAGGATCTGAAGTAATGGGATAATGGCAGCAAATGAAAATATATTCAGTACTGCTGAGAGAATGTTAAACACAATCGACAATACCAAATATTTCTTGTAGGGAGGTATAAAACGCCTTAGTACTTGCAGGAATTCCTTCATGATGTTGCAAATATAATAGAAAAATATAAAACTACAAAATGATTCTCAGTTTTTATACAACTGCTTTAACTGATGGATACATATAGGACGAAGAAAAATCCTTTTAGGACATTCTCATCTTGAAATTCGAACAGAGAGATGATCCTTGTCCCACGTATCGGTCTATCCATCAAACTCTAAATCACTTCCCGCTGCTATCCCCGGATTCAGAATACACCCTTCCCAAAAGGGTGGCAGAAGTTGAATCGGTAATCCTTACCTTCACATAGTCACCGACATGACAATTATCACGGTCAAAAACCACCATCTTATTCTGCTCCGTACGTCCGCAAAGTTGGCCTCTTGACCTTTTGCTAAAACCTTCCACCAGTACCTCAAAAGTTTTTCCCACGTCCTTTTTATACTGTCGGGCACTGATTTCATTTTGCAGCTTTATCAGAATCTCCAGCCGGCGGATCTTCTCCTCCTCAGGAACATTATCAGGAAGATGCCTGGCAGCAAAAGTTCCCGGGCGCTCCGAATATTTAAACATGAAAGCAGAATCATATTTCACTTCTTCCATCAAACTGAGAGTCTGTTCAAAATCTTCCTCCGTCTCATCATGATAGCCTAAGAACACATCCGTGGTAAGTCCGCATCCGGGAAGAATTCTCCGGATAGCCTCCACCTTTTCCAGATATTGTTCACGAGTATACTTGCGATTCATCAACTTGAGGATCTTATTACTCCCACTCTGGACGGGGAAATGAATATGCTTGCAGAGGTTCGGGGTCTCTGCCATAACATGAAGAATGTCCTCACTCATATCTTCAGGATTTGAGGTCGTAAAGCGGACGCGCATATCGGGCACGGCATGTGCTACTTTCCCCAGTAATTCGGCAAAAGAAGTGTTCCCATCTTCACGCTTACCCGTCGGAGAAAGTCCATAACTGTTTACATTCTGGCCTAGCAGGGTCACCTCCTTGAACCCCTTATCACGCAAGTCATGAACTTCATTCAATATACTCTCCACATCACGGCTTCTCTCGCGTCCTCTCGTATAAGGGACAATACAGTAATGGCAAAAATTATTACAGCCTCTCATGATACTCACGAAACCACTGACACGATTGCTGCCGATACGTAATGGCATTATATCACGATAAGTCTCCGTAGTTGAAAGTTGGACATTTTCAGCCGAATGTCCCAGTTCACATTGTGCAATCATATCCGGAAGGTCCAGATAACTATCCGGGCCACACACCAGATTAGCATAATGATTCCGGATCAAATCATCCTTCACACGCTCAGCCATACAACCCAAAACACCAAGGATCAGGTTCCTGCCCTTTTTCTGTTCTGCATGCAGGGAATCCAGCCGGTTATAAATCTTATTCTCTGCGTTTTCACGTATACTGCAAGTATTGAGGAAAATTGCATCCGCATCCTCTTCATGATCACAGATATCATAATCAGCCATCTTCATGATTGAAGCCACCACCTCACTATCGGCCACATTCATCTGACAACCATAAGTTTCTATATACAGTTTTTTTTCCATTATCTATTCCTATTGAATGTACCTACAATCTTATATCCATCAAGTGTACAAAGGTACGAAAAAATATCCGGTTATTGACAAAGTAGTCCCACAACCATCTGGCTTTACCTTTTTCAAGTAGTACGATCCCTTGCGATCATCTGTCTTGTAGCAAAAAACAAGATCAAGAAGAATGTCACTCCAGTCAGGAATCCAGCTATGGCATCTATCATATAGTGAGCCTGGATATAAACGGTCCCCATACAGAGAAAGACATATACAGGAAACATCCACCAGAAGAACCTCTTGTTCCGTAAATGGAGGATCAGCAGCATGCAGATGGTACTGATGCCGACATGTGAACTGGGGAAAGCCGCCGTCGGACGTTCTCCCTGTGCACGGGCATCTTCCACCAGACGATAGAAAAAGCCATTCGGATTACCGGGAGATGGAAGGCAATCGGTATGGGTATTGAAATAATCACCTAAATGAGGAAATATGCCTTTGGCAATACTGTCTTCCCCAATTACATTATAATAATAAGTTGGACCGGCAACCGGCAAGAAGTCAAAGATGACATAATAGATGAAAAAGGCTGTTATAATAATAAAACAACAGCGCTCAAATTCACTATAGTCGGTAACATAATAGTAAAAGCAGACAATGGCAATCATGGGATAATACATGAAATAGCCAAAGTGCATCAGTTCACTCACTACCATCCACGGCAGATGCTTAGCAAAGACCAGTGCGGGCTGAAAACCGAAGATGAGTTGTTCCCAACTGGCAAAGAAGTAATCAAGATTGGGTAATATACGATTAAGTTCATAAGTGTCCGGATACCATTGTGCCAGAAACAGCATCTGTACGAGAACACGGACCATCTCTGTAAAACGACAAGGTAAAAGGCGATAGACTACCCACAAGGCAAAGGTCGTTACCACAATACGGATCCGCAGCCAAAGCATGGAATAAGGATTCACCATTTTCGTATAAGCGAACAATACCCACAAAAGTGTCAAGACCAGATAGATAAGGGTAGCCCATTCCACCGGAAACAACCCTTTACGAGGATTCTTCTCTAACTTGAACATTTCTTTTATGGTCATCATTACCTTAAAATGCTTTTACCTTAGTCTATTGAGAGGAAAGGAAACATCCTTTCCTCTTATAACCACCCGTTCTTCTTATACCACTCAATGGCACGCCTGGTCCCCTCCCGGAGCTGGACATGCGGTTCGAAGCCCAGTTCCTGGACAGCCGGCCGAATATCACACCGCCAATTACGCTGCTTGAGGATCGGGTACTTATCATGATTCAGTGCAGAAAGTTGACCGGTTATCCTTCCCATATATTCTCCGAAGAAAGTGACGATATGCAACAACCACACCGGAGCTGTAATCCGAATCCACCATTTATTCCCCAGATCTTGATGAATATAATCACTGAAATCACGGGAATTATAAACATTCCCGTCACTGAGGAAATATTTCCTTCCTGTTTTTCCATGGTCAAGGGCCAGGAAAACAGCCTGTACGACATCGCTTACATAAATAAACGTAATATCCTGCCGCTTGAATCCAACGGCAAAATCAACGTGCTCTCTGATGCTCTTCATCATCAGATAATAATCCTTTTCACGCGGTCCATACACTCCTGTAGGACGCAGGATAACATAAGGAAGGCGATTTCCCAGAGAATCCAGGAAACACTCCGCAGCGAGCTTACTTCTGCCATAATTCGTGTTCGGCTGCGGGCTGTCAGTCTCTTCTATTTCCTGATAAGGCTGATGTTCCTTCATTGCGCCGAAGACACTTAAACTGCTCATATAGACAAATCGTCTGACTGGCATTTTCAAGTTCAGGATAGCCTGAACAAGATGCTTCGTGCCTTCTGTATTCACTCGATAGAACGTTTCAGCACGCAAAGCTTTTGTTACACCTGCAGCATGCACGACATAATCAAAATCATGCCCGCATAATTCCTTCTCCAGTTTTTCTTCTGAAGAGAGATCAAGTTCTATAAAATGAATACGTGAATCTTTCAAGTAACACCGGTTAGTAGTCTTTCTGACAGCAGCCCAAACTTCCATATTTCTATTCAAAGCCTCTTCAACGATAAAACTACCGATAAAACCTGAAGCACCCGTTATCAATATCTTCATCTACACACAAATTTAGCGACAAAGATAGTTCAAATTGTTGTGAAACACAAATTTAATGTGAAAATATCGTAACAAAACAAAGTTATTTGCAAATAATTTTGTTTATTTGTAATATCAAAAGAAAGGACGATTTGCTTCTTACCCTCAAAGCATTTATTTCTGAAATGACAAGACATTTGTTTTCATGAACCGAACACTTGTCTCAAAAAATTAAAACACGCTTACTATGGGAAAAAACAAAAAAGGCGGCAAAAGAATGTCGAAAAAACAAATGGTTGAACTTCTGGAAAATTTTTTCTCCAGTGAGCCGGGCCAGACTTTCACTTTAAAGGAAATATTCCAGGACTTAAAACTCAATACTCACCCTCTTAAAATGCTGGCCATTGATACCATGGATAATTTATCCTATGATGACTATCTCACAAAGGTAAATGATTCCAGTTATAAACTGAATCAAAATGGTCAGGTACAGGAAGGCACTTTTGTCAGAAAGGCAAATGGTAAAAACTCTTTTATCCCTGATGGTGGTGAGGAACCCGTCTTTGTCTCTGAGCGCAATTCTCTTTTTGCCATGGGAGGTGACCGGGTAAAAGTTTCTATCATGGCCCGCCGTCCTAACCGGATCAAGGAAGCACAAGTCCTCGAAATCCTAAAACGGGCTAAAGAGACTTTCGTGGGAAAACTGAAGGTGGGCAAGGACTTGTCTTATCTCGTCACCCCTCAGACCATCTTCACGAATGATATTATCATTCCGAAAAGGAAACTCAAAGAGGGCAGGTCAAACGATAAGGCTATCGTTAAGATCACCCAATGGCCGGATGCCAATCATAAAAACCCTATCGGAGAAGTCCTTGATGTCCTGGGGCCTGCAGGCAATAATAATGTAGAAATGAATTCCATCCTGGCACAATATGGACTACCTTACATCTATCCTAAAGCGGTAGAACAGGCAGCAGACAAAATCTCCGGGGATATTCTTCCTCAGGACCTGAAAGAACGGGAAGACTACCGCAACGTCTGGACATGTACCATTGATCCAAAAGATGCAAAGGATTTCGACGATGCCTTGTCGTTCCGAAAAATTGAAGACGGACTCTATGAAGTAGGCGTCCATATCGCTGATGTCTCTCATTTCGTCAAGGAGGGAGATATTATCGACCGGGAGGCTCGGAAACGCTCTACCAGCGTATATCTGGTAGACCGCACCATTCCTATGCTCCCGGAAAGACTCTGCAATTTTCTCTGCTCATTGCGCCCGGATGAAGAAAAATTTACCTACAGTGCCATCTTTGAACTCGATGATGAAGCAAATATCCGGAAATTTCATATAGCTCATACGCTCATCAAAAGTAACCGCCGCTACTGCTATGAAGAGGTACAACAGCTACTCGAAGATAACGGCATTATCGATGGCACCGGCCAACCGGCTCCATCAGCCCCTGTAGGAGGTTATAAGGGACAATATGCCGAACAACTGATCACCCTTGACCGACTCGCCAAGAAACTGCGGGCTAAACGTTTCAGGGAGGGTTCTGTAAAATTCGATACGGAAGAACTTCATTTTGACGTTGATGCAACAGGAAAACCGATCCGGTGCTATTACAAGCATTCGAAAGATGCCAATAAACTTGTAGAGGAGTTTATGCTGCTGGCCAACAGGTCAGTTGCGGAAAGTGTCGGTAAAGTGCCAAGAGGGAAAAAGGCCAAGACTTTCCCTTACCGTATACATGACAATCCTGATCCTACAAAATTTGAAACCTTGAAAGACTTCGTGGTAAAGTTCGGTTACCGCATGAAGAGCAGCAGTACAAAGGGAGCTACCGCACGTAGCCTAAACAGATTGATGGACGATGTGGAAGATAAGCCGGAAGGAAAACTGATTCAGACCATCGCCCTGAGAGCCATGATGAAAGCTAAATACAGTGTTCATAATATCGGCCACTTCGGTCTCGGATTTGAATATTATACCCATTTTACCTCACCTATCCGGCGCTATCCGGACGTAATGGTACACCGGCTGCTCACCCGCTATGCCAACGGCGGACGCAGTGCCAACGAGAAACATTATGAGGACTTGTGTGAGCACTGCTCGGATATGGAGATCATTGCTCAGAATGCAGAACGGGATTCCATTAAATATAAAATGGTCGAGTTCATGGGTGAACACCTGGGAGAAAAATATGATGCCCGGATCAGTGGCATCACCAGCTATGGCATCTATGCCGAAATAAACGAAAACCACTGCGAAGGTATGGTACCCATGCGTGATCTGGATGATGACTATTATGATTTTGATGAAAAGAACTTCTGCCTGATTGGAAGACACCATCACCATAAATATCAATTAGGCGACCCGGTCCGAATACAAGTTGCTCAAGCGAATCTGGAGAAGAAACAACTCGATTTTCTGCTTTTGAATGACCGGACAAGTCCTGATGGAAAAGCGACAAGAACAGAGAAAACGCAGGCTGACAAGAAATCTGGTAAAAACAGGAAGAAACACAATGATGAAAGGGAAAAGAAAAAGAAGGGGAAACATGTCAGAAAATGATTTTCGTTTCTTATGTTCCCTGGACAGGCTGAACATCTGTCCTTGACCTTTCAAAAAGTTCCTCTACTCCAACTTCAATAGGAGCGCCGGGAAACCGGATCACACGCCATGGGAATAATGCGAATCGTATTATTCCCTGGTGCGTGTGCATTGTAAATGATATTCCGGATCATTTGTAAAGTTGGGTTTTAACCATCTTATTATGTTCCAGGAATAAGGAAACTCAAATAACATCATTGTTTTTTTTACCGTATCTATTCTGATTTTAAGGCCTTAAAGTCTCTGACCTTGACGCCTAATTCCGGGCGGAATCCTCATTGAGAAGCAAAATGCACCATATCGGTCACAATTGACTATAGTCGTAAGAACCAGTGACTATGATCTTTCTTATCGTTAAAAAAAACATATTATTTGAACCGATATTCTTCATTTCATTATACAATTACCTGATCTGCGCAGACATTGGATTCCGAATGCCCTTCATGCTTACAAGGTAGGCTTTTGCATGCCCAAACCGAAGATACATATCCAATACCACAGGTAAATGATTTTGATCATCTGTTACATAAAAGTCAACGATACGTTCCATTCTTCCCTTGTTCTTATCCCATTCAAGATAAGCTAAACAAAGGCAACGATATTCATGACCATCATCCGCTTTTATGTTTGCGATTCTATCAAACTTCAATTCAGCTGTATCGCGACTGTTTCCATCGACGATCGGAAACCGGATCACATGCCCCTTTTTCCAGCCTTTAGGATTAAAACTGCGGGCACGCATATAGATGCTCAACATATCATAGACACAATCATTATAAGTATGACTGGACCATTCTGACTTTCCATCATGATGGAGACGATGCTGGCGGACGTGACATTTGCCATCCGGATAAGAGTAAAACACCTGATCTACGGTATACCTTTTCCCTTCATGGGCACCTTTGCGATAATACAATGGTGCTAAATCCAAAGTGTTATAGCATAAAAGGGTATCCCGCAATACATAAAGGTCATCTACCCGGTGATTGCCTCTACACGTCAGACTGCTGCGATAAGCTTCCTGACCGTCATAACGACTGGCTACGGTATACATACTGGCCGTCCCTGCTTTGACCCACACAAACTTCCAGTTGTAATACATATTATACACCAGAAATTCACCAGATTTAAATGCTGTGTTTCTAAAGCCACACTGTGCAGAAACTGACAAGGTCACCCATAACAGACTTAAGAAAGTAAAATATCTAAGTTTTTTCATAACCATTGCCTTTAAAAAATTTACGACTTAAAATAGAATTATGATTTCGGAGGATTATACGGAATGCCGAGTTTACGGGCACGTTCCTCATTTCTATGCTTTATCTTCCGTTCTGCATCCGGTTTCTGCTTGGTAATTGCCATGGGCTTCTGCTGGTAGAGAGGGCGACTTAAAGGACTCCAGTCCCGGCTGACATCCCATTTAGCACGACACTCAACAGATTCCGGATAATAGTAGACAGGTTCGGGCTGCAGGTCAGTAGTATAATTACCCGTATCCCAACGGCCGTTTTTATTCCGGTCAACGAACATCCGCAAATAATAAGTCCCCGGGGCGATATAGTAGAATTCAGCCGTTCCACTCTTCGTGCTCACCTCCTTGACGACCTTATCCGACTGATTGAGAAGTTGTACCACTATCGTGGAATCTGTCATACCGTTTATGGTAACGAACAAAGAACTGAACTGATCATCGGAAGGGATCTTGATCCCTTGTTTGTATTTTCCTGAAACAGCACCATAAATATCCGTAAAAGCCGCAGAATCGACCTCCAAAGAGTACTCTATTCCGGGCCGCCAGCCAGCTAACAATTTATACTGTCGGTCTCTTATCTTCTTGAATTCAAAGGGCGCTCGATACCAAAGTGTATCATGCTTGGCATAAAGATGAATCGCAGCAGTATCCATCTTTGCCAAAGGTTTAGGGAAAGTGAACAGGATATTCTGGTCGGGTGCCATATTTGAAGGGATATTAACCTCTACACTCATTGCCGCTTTAGGCATGACTAAATCATAAGGTTCTCCCTTATCCTTTAATTTCTTCTGTTGTTTTTGCCAGGATTGATAAGTCCGCTGCTCCCGTTTCATCCGTTTAGCATACGGATCCTTGGAAAGGATCTCAAGCGTATCTGTCTTATTCTTGAGTTTTCCTAAGCTATCTGTCGCAAGATAGTTGACCTGCATACGAAGGGTATCCTGATTGACAAGAGCCGAATCCCGAAGCCAGTAAGTGATCGTATCCTGACGCTCAGAAGGCTCTACAATAAAGGCATTATTCTCATTAAAATTCAATCCTTTTATTTTTGGAAGCTCGGGATTTCCATAACTAAAGAACAAGACAAAATGATCAGCATTCTGTCGCTGGCTCTTCAGTAGATAACGGTCAGTTGTCTCTTCCGTAAAAGCTCTGAAACACAGTTGGTCGGGCAGGAAATGAGTATAAGGCACACGCGTAATATCCTTAATATGCAAAGAATCCGTCCAAAGGGTATCCTGACGCGTATCGGGTTTACAGGAAGGAACTATTATTTCATGAGAAAATGCAATTTTCTCACTCTTCTGACTGAATTTATAATCACCGTCAGCATCCTGCAAGGCATAGACACGATAAGAACCCGGAGCAACACCTTTGACAACAAATCTTCCACGGCTATCCGTACGGCTCACACGCAGCATAGGAAGTTTGATAAATGCAGAATCCGCAAGGTTACGATATAGTCCTACCAGTATACCCTTAATGGGTTCAAGATTCTCAGCATCCAACACATATCCTGCGACCTGCAGCGTATCAATATGATCACCGGTAGAAAAGCTATAGGTATAGTTGCCCAGTGGGTTCCCCTCGTTATTATCACTGATAGCATCACTGAAATCAATTGTATAGGTAGTATTCGCTTTCAAGGAATCAGCTAATGTTACCCGGATACTTTTCCCTTCACTCTTAATTTCAGGAGCTTCCAATTGTGGAGGAGAGACGACGATCTTGCTCTGGTCATTGTCTAACTTTATAAACTCACTGAAATAAATATTGATTTTCTTCGTGTTCACATTGACTGCTCCATCAGCCGGATGAGCACCTACGACCTTAGGCGGAGTCTCATCATACCATCCCCCATCAGGCTGTCCCATCCTTGCACAGCTGTTGACCATAAAGGAGAGGACAGACAAAGACAACAAACTGAAGATTGAAAATAACTGTCGTCTGACTGATTGTCTTAGATGATGATACTCGGATATTAACATGAACCAAATGATCTTATATCTTTTTTACCGCTTATGCTTCTTGTGCCAACAATTCTAATCCTTATTCATCTCCAGAAGCTCATCCATATTCTTACGGCTATTGCTCAAACGGGGTACTTTATGTTGCCCGCCGAGTTTGCCCTTAGATTTCAGCCAGTCATTGAAAAGATTAGGACGGGCTTTGATGATTTCCAAAGGCTGAAGGGTAATATCATGAAATCGCTTCGCCTCATAATCGCTGTTGATCTCTTGAAGACGCTTGTCAAGGATCATCGCAAACTCCTGTAGATTTGAAGGTTCCTTAGAAAACTCTATCAGCCACTGATGGCGGCAATGAGCTTTATTATCCATATACACAGGGGCAGCTGTATACTCAGAAACCTGAGTACCGGTTTTTTCACAAGCATAGGCCAGTCCCTTCTCTGCATTATCCATGATCAACTCTTCACCAAAAGCATTGATAAAATACTTCGTACGACCGGTGATCACAAATTTATAAGGATCCTTACTCGTAAATTGTATTGTATCACCAATCGTATAGCGCCAAAGTCCACAGGATGTAGTAATAACCATGGCATAATTGACCCCTACTTCTACTCCCCATAAAGGGACGACCGTAGGCTGGTCATTACCAAATTCATCCATAGGAATAAACTCATAAAACTCATCATAATCAAGCATCAGAAGCATTGAACGGTCTCTGGGATCGTTCTGTATTCCAAAGAAACCTTCACTGGCATTATAGGTTTCCATATAATTCATCTTGGGAGATGTGATCAACTCTTCATACTGTTTGCGATAAGGAGTAAACGCTATGCCCCCATGGAAGAAGACCTCCAGGTTCGGCCATACCTCCTCCAGATGTTTTTTCCCGGAAAGTTCCATAACACGGACTAAAACAGATAGCATCCAGGAAGGTACTCCCGAGATATTCGTTACATTCTTATGAATGGTCTCACGGGCAATACGGTCACGCTTCACTTCAAAGTCACTCAGTAAAGCAGTCCCCTTTTTCGGAACACGAAACAGATTGACCAGTGGATGAATATTTTCTATGAGAATTGCACTCAAATCTCCCACCAGACTGCCTGGCAGATTATAGTTGGAGGCATGACTGCCTCCTAAGATCAGACTTCGCCCGTCGAAAAGACGGCTCTTTGGATGAAGATGCAAATAGAGTGTCACCACATCTGCCCCACCCTTATAATGGATCCGATGTAAACCATCATTAGAAACTGGAATGAACTTACTTTTATCATTCGTCGTTCCAGATGATTTAGCATACCATTTCACTACCCCTGGCCACAGTATATCACTTTCTCCATGACGCATACGATCAATGTCACCCTTCAGGGTATCATAAGAGTTAAGTGGTACATTTTGAACAAACTGTTCATAATTATTGGTTGTATTAAGAAGATGCTTAATACCATATTCCGTGTTCTGCCCTTTTGAAATCAAATGACGAAGAACATTCTGCTGCAATCCCTCAGGATTACCGTAATGCCTCTCCAAGTCTTTCATGCGGGGCGTAAATAATGGTCTTATTATGCTTGTTAGACTCATTGTTGCAAAATTATACTTTAAGTTACAAAAGTAACTTAAACTTTTGATAAAGATGAAGTTTTCACGAATTTTAATAATTGGAATACAGAAGTTGATGGTCTGTAACGGAACCATGCAATCCATCACATCAGAAATCTGCTCATAAACACAAAATCTCCGGAAGGGAAGAGGGGTATCAATGACAATCCTCTTCCCTTCCGGAGATACGACAATACATCATTATTCTGCCTTATCAAAAGCTGCATCTTCTGCAGCTGCAATAATATTTTCTTTTGCCTTGGAAGATGACTCAGAGTCAATATGAATATCACTTAAATCAAGGGAATCTTCCTTCTTTTTTTCTACTTCCGTTGATTTTTTCTCTGCCATTTCATTGTCGGAAGCATACATAGGAGTATGACGCGAATTTTTTCCAGATTCGTCTACAAAGACTTCTTCTTGAAAAACACTCTTGTGCTTCTTGGAATCTTCTGAACCTTTCTGAGAAATAATGAAATCTGTCTTCTGATCCGTATCCGGAACATTTTCAACAGGCTCCTCTTCCATTTTGGTACGATTACCCTTAGCAGTAAACACGGAATCAATAAATTGAGTATCGGTACGAAGTCTGTCCAAAGTGAATTTAGATGCTTTCTGCTGACTCTCTTTCTTCGTGTAACCTTCAGCATCCCCACCCTTAATACCTTCCATGATCACCTGATAACGAAAGACAGGACTCCCGTTCTTGTCCTTGCTCTGAGTAAGGATATTAAAATTCAATCTGACTTTGTTCTTCTGGCTCCACTCTATCAATTTACTTTTAAAGTTGACCTCCCGATAAGCTACCTTATCGATATTTATCATCTGTGCTAAGATACGCTTCTGCATAAATTTCATACAAGCATCATAGCCATGATCCAGATAAAGAGCCCCCACAAGGGCCTCAAAGGCATTTCCACCCAAATAACTATTATGAGAGATGCTATGACCACTCGACAGGATAAGTTGGTTAATGCCCATCTCATCAGCCAACTTATTCAGTGTGTTTCGCTGTACAAGTTTACTGCGTGTATTGGTCAGGAACCCCTCTCTTTTTCCCGGAAAATGGCGATAAACAATATCTCCTACAATTGCATCAAGAATGGCATCACCTAAAAATTCCAGCCGCTCGTTATTAATTAACTTCCCCTTTGCATTCCGATGCATAACACTTTTATGCATCAACGCCATTTTGTAAAGCGTAATATCATGAGGGTAAAAGCCAAGAACACGATATAGAGAGGAATAGAACTCCCTGTCCTTTCGGAAAAGGAGCCCTATTCTATCTAAAAAATTATTTGACATATTTTTTGAATATCACGCAACAGTTATGACCTCCGAAACCAAATGTGTTGCTCAAAGCAGCATTCACCGTACGCTTCTGAGCCTTGTTAAACGTGAAGTTCATCCTGTAATCCAGATCAGGATCATCATCGCCCTCTTGGTGATTGATCGTTGGCGGAACGATATTATCACGAATACTCAATACACAGAACATGGCTTCTACAGCTCCTGCAGCTCCCAGAAGATGACCGATCATCGACTTTGTAGAAGAGATATTCACCCGATAAGCACTCTCTCCGAAAATTTCCTTAATAGCCTTTGCTTCAGAAAGGTCACCAACATGGGTGGCTGTTCCGTGAACATTGATATAGTCTATCTCAGAAGGCTTCATGCCAGCATCGGCAAGGGCAGCTTTCATGACAAGTTTTGCTCCCAATCCTTCAGGGTGAGAAGCTGTAATATGATAAGCATCAGCACTCATACCTTCACCTACCATTTCAGCATAAATATGAGCACCACGGGCCTTGGCATGATCAAGATCTTCAAGAACCAGACAACCTGCTCCTTCTCCCATCACAAAGCCATCACGACTTCCACTGAATGGACGTGAAGCATGCTCTGGATCATCATTCCGTGTAGACAGTGCATGCATGGAATTGAATCCTCCTACCCCACAATCACAAATGGCAGCTTCAGCACCGCCACTGACAATGATATTTGCTTTTCCCAAACGAATCAGGTTATAAGCATCTGCCAATGCATGACTGGATGAAGCACAGGCTGAAGTGGTAGTATAGTTAGGTCCATGAAAGCCAAAATGAATAGAAATCTGACCAGCAGCTATATCTGCAATCATCTTTGGTATAAAATAGGGACTGAACATTGGTCCTTTATCCATATTCTGTCCGTAGTACATTACTTCATCCTGAAAAGTATGGATACCCCCGATTCCAACACCATAAATGACGCCTATACGGTTTTTATCTTCAGCCTCCAAATCAATTTCAGCATCCTTTACACCCTGAATGGCAGAAATCATAGCCAACTGGGTGTAACGATCTGTCGTACGAATTACTTTACGGTCAAGATAATCCTTGACATCCAAATTCTTTACCTCACATGCAAAATGAGTTCTGAATTTGCTCGTATCAAACTCGGTAATAGGTGCAGCTCCACTTTTTCCTGCAACAATATTCTTCCACGTTTCATCGGAAGTATTGCCCAGGGGTGTCACAGCACCCATTCCTGTTACTACTACTCTCTTTAATTCCATCTATAGCAGATAAGTAACAAATTACTTGGCAGAAGCATTGTCTTCAATGTACTTGATAGCATCGCCAACAGTTGCAATCTTCTCAGCCTTATCGTCAGGAATAGAGATGTTGAATTCTTTTTCAAATTCCATAATCAGCTCTACAGTATCCAGAGAATCAGCACCGAGATCATTGGTAAAACTTGCTTCCGGTTTCACTTCAGACTCATCAACACCGAGTTTGTCCACGATAATGGTTTTTACTTTCTTTTCAATTTCTGATTCTGACATAATTGTAACCTTTAAAAAATGTTTATAAATAATTTCTAATTAAAAATCGGGTGCAAAGAAACAAATTTTTCCCCACATTAGCAAACTTTTTTAATAAAAAAGCACTTTACTTTGCACAAACCTATTGATATTGTGCACTTTTCGGAGCCTTTTTTCAAGTTTTAGTTGGATATTCAGAATAATTTAATTACTTTTGCGCAATTAATAAATACTCATTAAACTGATGTCATTTACCGAAACAGCAAACCATATTTTTAATAGGGCTATCCTGGATTATCATGTTAAAGATAACATTGATGCTCCTATTCATAATCCATATCATCAGGATACTATTGAAAACAGTCTCTATCTGAAATGTTGGATTGATACCGTGCAGTGGCATTTTGAAGATCTCATCCGGGATCCGAACATTGATCCGGAAAAGGGAATGAAACTCAAGCATAGGATCGATAAAAGTAATCAGGACCGGACGGATCTGGTAGAACAGATTGATTCTTATTTCAGAAATTACTATAAGGATGTAAAAGTACAGCAGAATGCTCGACTCAATACGGAAAGTCCGGCATGGGCTATTGACCGTCTGAGTATCCTGACAGTGAAAATCTACCACATGAAAGAGCAGGTAGAACGGAAAGATGCTTCATCAGAACATCAGGATAAATGCAGAAACAAACTCAATATTCTCTTGGAACAACAAAAGGATCTGAGTTTGGCCATCGACCAACTTTTGGAGGATATTCAGAAGGGTAAGAAATTGATGAAAGTATACCGTCAAATGAAGATGTACAATGATAAGGATACCAATCCTGTCCTTTATAAGAAGAAAGAAAAGTAAGAAGCTAAATTGTGATCTTTCATGAAAACTGAGCATATTCTGATTATTCGTTTTTTTGCAATTGGCGACGTGGCCATGACTGTTCCTGTAGTCTATTCTTTAGCAAATCAATACCCTCAATTAAGGATTACCGTACTCAGCAGGCCCTTTGCAAAATCTTTCTTTGAGAATCTTGCCCCTAATGTCAGTTTTATGGGAGCTGATGTAAAGGGTGAATACAGTGGAATAAAAGGTCTGAATGCTCTCTATCGCCGATTGGCAGCTAAACAATTTACAGCCATCGCTGATTTTCATCAAGTCTTACGATCTAATTATCTCCGTTTACGTTTTAATATGGATCACCTGAGGGTGGAGCATATTGACAAGCATCGTGACGGAAGAAGAAGACTAATTGCACAAGATAGAAAAAAACTTATACAACAGCCGACAGAAACGCAAAATTACGCTGAGGTTTTAAAAAAACTCGGTTATCCTATACAAGTAAAATTTACTTCTATCTTTCCACCTGAGGGAGGAAACCTCCGACTTTTGCCAAAAGAAAGTATTGGAATCAAAAAAGGATTTCAACAATGGATCGGTATTGCTCCCTTCGCTGCTCATGAAGCAAAGACTTATCCGTTCGAATTGATGGAGAAAGTCATCCAACTCTTGATTTTCAGGCACCCTTCATGCCGAATCTTTCTGTTTGGTGGAAAAGACAATAACGAGAAAAAAGACTTAGACAAGTGGAGTAAGACATATCCTTGTTGCGTAAATGCTTCCGCCCTTTTAAAAAATTTAAGAAAAGAACTGATTCTTATGAGTCATCTTGACGTAATGGTCAGCATGGATAGTGCTAATATGCATTTAGCGTCATTGGTCCATACGCCTGTTGTCAGCATCTGGGGAGCAACTCATCCATACGCCGGTTTTATGGGATGGGGGCAAAATCCAAATAATGCCGTACAACTAGATCTCTCCTGTCGTCCTTGTAGTATATATGGAAATAAATCTTGTTTCAGAGGAGATTATGCCTGTCTAAAAAATATTCCACCGGAGATGATTGCAGATAGGATAGACATTAACCTGCTAAGAAAGAAATGATCTTATCTATATCTTTTAATGTAAAATAATGCCTGATGATAAAAAGCATCGTTATTACTTTTTATCATCAGGCATTATTCGTTTAACATTTCAACAATCACTATGGAAAACTAAGAGGAAATCTATGGAATAACTTATTCATAAAAGACGAGTTATCCATAGACCATAAAAATCAATTATCTGACTGGGGATATTGCATGGTTTATGAGAAAGTTGATTGGCTTTTCTCCATAATATTATTTGTTAAAAGACTATCAACTTATTCCTTTGCACGAACCTTATGAATATGTGGATAAATAGATTAAGTATTTAAAAATCAAGAAGATCCAATACTTTAAAACAGTGCATAAAATAACTAATGATAATGATAACTGAATAGATAGAAAAATTAACTAAAAGTTATTCACATATTCACAGCATATTATACTTTATCATTTTATTTTTAAATAAATAGATAAGATAATAATATAATAAATGAATTCATAAGAGAAATGGATAAAATAGAGTATTGCTGACGATAGCGCTTTATCGGTAACATCATGGTACCGATAAAGCCGATACTATCATATTGCCTGTTTTATTCATTTCAGGGGAAGGTAATGCTGTTATGGTTTTTGTTACTGTTAAACAATAGGATTATAGAATCAGTAACATCGTACAGCACTGATTTGGTATAATCATCAGTTGCATCAGATGTTTTTATATAACTGGATAGAACAGGGCTCTTTGATCGTATTACATACGTTTAATATAATACCCCGCAAACGTATTCAAGACGCTTGTGGGGTTATAAAATAGTGATAGGGACGATCAAAATAGAGAATGGTGTTTTTATGAATGAGAGTCTTGTAAGAAGTCAACTAATTTAGCAACGGCCTGTGCACGATGTGATATTCTGTTTTTCTCCTGATCTCCCATTTGCGCAAAACTTTCCCTGTATCCTTGAGGAATGAACAAAGGGTCGTATCCGAATCCGGATCTGCCTTGTTTGTTCGTCGCAATGGTACCGGATATTTTCCCCTCAAAACAATGTATGATTTTTTTATTTTCAAGTTTGTTGGAACAGTCGCCCTTTTTTTGTATAAGTGTGATTACGGTACGGAATTTTGCCTTACGATCAGGGTTGGTCCCTAATTTTTCCAGGAGCTTTTTCATGTTTGCTTCACTATTATGGTCAGTACCTTCAGCATATCGGGCTGAATGTACGCCTGGTTCTCCATTCAGTGCCTCTACTTCCAGTCCGGTGTCGTCTGCAAAACAACTTTTATGATAGTGTTCATAGACATATTGGGCTTTTATCAGGGAGTTTTCTTCCAGAGTAGATCCTGTTTCTGGAATATCTTCATGACAGCCTATCTCAGATAAAGACAAGATATTGAATTCCGGACTAAGAATTTCGCGGACCTCACGGAGTTTGTCTTGGTTATTGGTAGCAAATACAATTGTGATCATTTTTATCAATCATTTTTATTGTTTTGAGTCATTGAGCTCACAGGAGGTTGAGTCAGGGATGCCTGGATGATAGATTTTTTCTCCTGATTAGGAATTTTTACTTTCATTTTATCAAATCCTTCACCATATACACCAATGACAGAAGACTGGGATACAAAAGCATTCGGATCGATAATTTTGATTAGTCGGAATATTCTGGGACTTTCCCTTTTCCTGGCCAGGATACAAAGCACCTTGACCTCATTTCCTGTATACCAGCCATGCCCGTCAAGGATGGTTACACCATGTTCCATTTTCGTTCCGATAGCGTTTGCTATTTCCTGATATTTATTAGAAAAAATCATGAATTGTACACTTTCTCTCTGAGCATTCATAACATAATCAAGAACAAAGTTTTCTATAACCATTGTACAAAAGCCAAATACCAGTTTTCTCCAGTCATGGAAGATAGGGTAGGAACTGCTGATAATACATATATCTACAAAGACAAGGACACGACCGAGTGATATATTACGGTATTTATTGACACAGGCTGCAATAATATCAGTGCCTCCTGTGGAACCGTTATGTAAGAATACAATAGCCAGCGCAGTGCCTGTCATGGAACATCCTATGATCAAGGACATAAAATCCTGTCCCTTTCCCAGTATCTGATACATAGTATGATCAGGTAAAGTCATGGCCTGTTGACTGAAACTGAGCAGAAGGGATAAGACAATGATGGCATAGATTGTCTTAATGAGAAACTTTAGTCCAAGAATTTTTAATGCAAAGATCAATAAGATGGTATTGATGATAAAATAAGTATAGGCAATAGGTATTTTAGTAGCATAGAAAACAATGGCTGAAATACCCGTTACACCACCCGTTACAATACTGTATGGCAATAGAAATACCGTCCATCCAAAGGTGTAAAGTATAAGACCTAAGGTAATATAAGCATAATCCTTAATCTCATTTTTGACATTACGACTAATTCTTTTATTCATACGATTGAGAGACAGAGGTGTTAACGAATGGTCAACACCTTTGTCAATTTTATGCTAATTAATTATTATTTATCATTTGTGATTTTTAAATGAATAGAGTGATGATGAAAATAACTTTTAGTTTTTAAAGACTACATTGACGATTTTTTTTGGAACAACAATAATCTTAATGATCTTCTTTCCGGCTATGTACTTTTGACTTTTTTCATCCGAAATTACGGCCTTTTTAATACTTTCAATATCTGTATCAGCACTAAAAGTTTTTTGGTACCGTGCTTTTCCATTAAAAGAGATCGTAAGCTGAATCTCATTTTCTACAAGGTATTTTTCATCATAGGTGACCCATTGTGAATCACAGACAGATCCTTTCTCTCCAAGTTTCTGCCAGAGTTCCTCTGCAATGTGAGGACAGAAGGGAGCAATTAAGATAACAAGATCTTTCAATAGTCCGTGATTATGACATTTCTGCTGCGTCAGTTCGTTGACTGCAATCATAAATGCCGAAATGGCTGTATTATAACTGAATTTTTCAATATCCTCACTTACTTTCTTGATCAGTCTATGGGTAGATTTCAGGGAGTCTCTGCCCGGTTCAACATCATTTACCAAAAACTGGTCTGTCCGATTGTCCCAGAATAAGTTCCAGAACTTTTTTAGGAATCTGTGACAGCCGTCAATGCCATTGGTATCCCATGGCTTACTGGCTTCTACCGGTCCCAGGAACATTTCGTAAAGGCGGAGAGTATCTGCACCATATTGTTTCACTATATCATCTGGATTGACTACATTGAACATACTCTTGCTCATCTTTTCTACGGAATATCCACAGATATATTTATCGTTTTCAAGGATGAATTCAGCGTTACGGTATTCAGGTCTCCACGCCTTGAAAGCATCTCTGTCGAGAATATCGTTTTTTACGAGGTTGATGTCAACATGAATAGGAGTGACATCCTTGTAGTTTTTTTTGAGGTTCAGACTTACAAATACGGGTTTTTCTTTCGAACTTTCTTCATTTACCCTATAGACAAAGTTGCTGCGGCCTTGAATCATACCCTGATTAATGAGTTTCTGGAAAGGTTCTTCCTTGCAGGAATAACCGTAATCATACAAGAATTTATTCCAGAAACGAGAGTAGATCAAATGTCCTGTTGCATGCTCAGTACCTCCGACATATAAGTCTACATTTTGCCAGTATTCGTCTCTTTCCTGACTTACCAGGGCCTGATCATCATGAGGGTCCATATAGCGGAGATAATAGGCTGAACTTCCTGCGAATCCAGGCATGGTGCAGAGATCGATAGGAAAGACCGTTTTCTGGTCAATGAGTGATTTATCGACTACCTGATGGTTACGTGTATCCCATGCCCATTTTTTTGCACGACCTAAAGGGGGCTCGCCGTTTTCCGTTGGTTTATACTGGTCAATGTCAGGAAGAGTCAATGGTAAGAATTGTTCGGGGATCATATATGGCATTTCATCCTTATAGTATACCGGGAATGGTTCTCCCCAGTATCTCTGTCGGGAAAAAGTGGCATCACGAAGGCGATAGTTCACTTTCACACGACCGATACCCTTTTCTGTTACAAATTTTTTAGTGGCAGCTATGGCTTCTTTCACAGTCAGTCCATTAAGGGAAAATCTATCGAGTCCTTTCTTTCCAGGGGCAGGAGAATTCATTACGATCCCGTCTTTAGCGTCAAAACTTTCCTTGCTGACGTCAGCACCTTCGATCAGAGGAATAATTGGTAAATGGAAATGACGGGCAAAGGCATAGTCACGGCTGTCGTGGGCAGGTACAGCCATGATGGCACCTGTTCCATATCCTGCCAGCACATATTCACCTATCCAGATAGGAATAGCTTCTTGGGTAAAAGGATTTATAGCATAAGAACCAGTGAAAACACCTGTGACTTTTCGATCACTCATCCGTTCCAGTTCTGTGCGGCTCTTCACATAGCTCAAATATTTTTCAACTTCATTTTTCTGTCCGGAAGTGGTTACCTGAGCTACCTGATCAGATTCAGGAGCCAGGACCATGAAGGTGACACCGAACATGGTATCAGCACGGGTAGTAAAAATAGTAAATTTAACGTTACTGTCTTTTACCTTGAATACGACTTCAGTTCCTTCGGAACGACCGATCCAGTTCCGCTGGGTCTCCTTGATCGAATCACTCCAGTCAATGGTATCCAGGCCATCAAGAAGTCTCTGTGCGTATGCAGAGACACGAAGACACCACTGACGCATTTTTTTCTGAACTACAGGATAACCTCCGCGGACACTTACTCCGTTTACTACTTCATCATTGGCCAGGACCGTCCCCAGACCGGCACACCAGTTTACCATCGTTTCCCCCAGATAGGCAATCCGATAGTTCATTAGGATATTTTGCTTTTTCCTGTTATCCCATGAATTCCATTCTTCTGCTGTGAAGGAAAGTTCCGTGCTTTGGGCTGTATGGATGCCTTCCGTTCCCTTTTCAGAGAAATGATGGATCAGTTTTTCAATGGGTCTGGCCTTTTGTTCTTTTTTACAATAGAAACTATTGAACATTTTTTCAAAGGCCCACTGGGTCCAATGGTAATATTGTGGATCACAAGTGCGGATTTCGCGTGACCAGTCAAAGGAAAATCCTATTTTGTCAAGTTGCTCCCTATAGTGATTGATGTTTTGTTCGGTAGTCACTGCCGGGTGCTGTCCGGTCTGGATGGCATATTGTTCTGCGGGCAGACCATAAGCATCATAGCCCATAGGATTCAGAACATTGAATCCTTTCAGACGCTTGTAGCGGGCATAGATGTCACTGGCAATGTATCCTAATGGATGGCCGACATGGAGTCCTGCACCTGAAGGATAAGGAAACATATTAAGTACATAGTACTTTTTTTTGCTTTTGTCTTCAGTAACCTTGTAGGTTTGATTTTCAACCCATTTCTTCTGCCATTTTTTTTCAATCTCTCTGAAGTCGTAATTCATCTTATGTAACTGATTTTTATACTTACAATTTATGGATATGCACACTGGCCAGTGTGCATGATTTAATGTGCAAAGATATAAAAAAATATTGTGTTAATTAAGCACTTTTTGAAAAAAATATAGTATCTTTGGGGGCTAGTACAAATTATTAACTTATAAATATTAAAGCATTATGAAAAAGTATGTATGTGACGTGTGCGGATATGTTTATGACCCAGCAAATGGTGATCCAGATAATGGTGTAGCTCCAGGAACAGCTTTTGAAGATCTTCCGGATGACTGGGTATGCCCACTTTGCGGTGTCGGAAAAGACCAGTTTTCTCCGCAGGATTAAACCTTGAAACATCCAGACGTGCTTAGAATGAGAGAAGTACGTCTTTTTTATATTGTAGGATGTAGGATCTCAAATCAATATGAGTCTATTCCCTTTTCCTTCTAATTATAAATATCGGCTATGAGAAATAATGTTTCTGATAGTCGATTTTTTAACATAAAATAAGAATAAACCATTTTTCTTTGCTTAAATAAGATCTATCTTTGTATTCTTAAAGGATAGTGTCTATAATACACTCTTTCATATTTTGTTTAAGTAAAGTTCATGAAACAAATTAAATCTATCTTATTTTTAGTCTCTTTGCTATGCACTGGGACTTCCTTTGCACAAGTGAGCATGACACTTGATGCCACGCAAAGAGGTCCAAAGATCAGTCCTTATCAGTATGGACTCTTTTTTGAAGAAATCAATCATGCCGGTGATGGTGGCTTGTATGCTGAATTGATCCGGAATCGTTCTTTTGAGGATGGCAGGACGCCGGTCAACTGGTCAGCTGTAGGAAATTCAGATTTGAAGATCATCAGCAGTGGTTTATTGAACAGGGTTCAGTATCAAGCTTTACAGGCCACTTTTCCTTCTGCTTCTAAGAAAAATCCTGAGGGGGTAGCTAATAAGGGTTTTTGGGGCATGAAATTTGTGAAGGATTCTACCTATCATCTTACTTTATGGGCTAAGGCTGTAAAAGGGAAATTCACTCGAAAGTTGACGGCCCAACTGCAATCTTCTGATCATTCTGTCTGTGGACAAACTGTAATCAGCGGTAAGGTAGGTAAGAACTGGACAAAATTATCAGTTGCTATCAAAGCTACAGGAAATGCTAACAAAGGTCGTTTTGTATTGTTGTCTTCAGCCAAAGGAATATTGGATATGGATGTCGTTTCTCTTTTTCCCTATACCTGGAAAAACCATCCGAATGGCTTGCGTTCCGATCTGGCACAACTTTTAGCAGATACTCATCCTAGGTTTCTGAGATTTCCGGGTGGCTGTTATGTTGAAGGGCAGGGGAGTTATGATAATGCCTTTCAATGGAAGAAGACCATTGGCCGGATAGAGGACCGCCCAGGACATCTGAATCTTAATTGGGGGTATCGGGTCTCTGATGGACTTGGATTTGATGAGTTCCTGCAGTTGTGTGAAGACATGAAAGCTGCTCCACTGTTTGTCGTGAATGTAGGACTTGGTCATGGCTATGTGATTCCTTTAGATCAAATGGATTCTCTGGTTACCAATACGATGGATGCCATTGAATATGCCAATGGCCCGGTTACTTCAAAATGGGGAGCTGTCAGAGCTAGAAACGGTCATCCAGCACCTTATCATTTGAAATTCATTGAGGTGGGAAATGAGAATTATCAGAATGTATCAAAAGGCTCACAGAGTGATGATTATCCTGAACGTTATATCAAGTTTTATACTGCTATCAAGTCTAAATATCCATCTATTCAGATTATTGGAAATGTAGAGGCATGGGGTACAGATCATCCATCATGGAGAAATCATTATCCTGTGGATCTGCAGGATGAGCACTATTACCGGAGTTTCAACTGGATGCGTGATAATTATCGTAAATATGATCATTATAACCGTACCATTCATGTTTATAATGGTGAATATGCTGCCAATAGTGCCGGAACTTACGGGAAATATGGTGACATGAACAGTGCTCTGGGAGAGGCAATTTATATGCTGGGAATGGAACGCAATTCGGAGGTGTGCCGTATGGCTAGTTTTGCCCCTATATTTACCAATGTGCATAATCCTGCGTGGCCTTATGATATGATTCATTTTGATGCGGCCCGCTATTTTTGTACCCCTTCGTATTATGTCCAGAAGTTGATGCCGGAATACCTTGGCAAACAGAATTTATTATGGACGGAAACCGGTAATATTGAGCCTGATGACCAGGGATCCAGTCAGGTTGGAGTAGGGACTTGGGAAACACAATCCAGCTATAGGGGTTTTTCTGTAAGGACTGAATCTCAAGATGCACTTGCTGCTGCTGAATCCGTTAGAAATGTAAGGAGTCGCAGAAGAATAATCCCTGGAAAGAACTCCATACGTTCTTCGGTTGAAATTCTTCCAGTTGACAAGAACTGGACAGATCCGTCTGGATCATGGAAGGTTACAGATGGTGTCCGGAAGGAAACGGCCAATGCGGATAAATGCCTTTCTATCAATGATCAAAAAATAAATAGCAGGCACTATATCTATTCTCTGCAGGCTCGTAAAGATGGAGGAAATGAAGGCTTTCTGGTTGTCTTTAATTATAAGGATGCTAAAAACTATGCCTGTTGGAATGTCGGCGGATGGAGAAATACCAGTAATGGTATTGAGATCTGTAAGGATGGAGCTACATATACGGTTTCTTCTTCCCGTGGCTCCGTGGAGACAGGACAGTGGTATCGTTTGAAAGTGGATGTAAATGGCGACAGCATCAAGTGTTACCTCAATGGACAACTCATCAATAGTACGGTTCTGCCACCGGAACAACTCCTTTACCAGAGTGCTCAAATCGATGTGCCAAAGGGGAAAGTCTTTTTAAAGGTTGTCAATCCTGATGCGCAGTCTCATACACTCAGGATGGATTTCAAGAATATGAATGTGATAGGTGGGCAGGTGTTGTGCTATGACAGTAAGAGGGGAACGGATGAGAATACAATGGATGATCCTCGTCATGTCGTTCCTGGAAAGACCAGAACTGTCAATGATGTTCATCAACTGGTGATTCCTGCTTTTTCACTTAATTTTTTCACTTTCCAGGTGAAAGATATTGCTCCGCAGGCAATATCGTCTGGTCAGAACTCCCGGAAAGAGTAATGGCCTTCACAAGAAAATCAAGCAGAACAGTTATATAAGAAAAATCGCAACAACCTCTGAAGATTGTTGCGATTTCCAACTTGATTTTTAAACTTCTCTGAATTTGTCTTAAGTTTATCGATGCTCGATAGTTGAACTGATTACACCTGCAAATACAAAGAAAAGTACTGCAAAGCACATCACACTCAAACCTGTCAACATAATCTTTTTCCTTTCTTTTTACCTATTGCCTGAAGCGCTTTCGCCTTTGGTTTTAATCCTACATTTATCCTGCCCGTCTATTCTGGGCTTTTCTCTTTTTACCTTATCTTTCATTGATCGTTTGCCTTTCGGGTTTGCTCTCTCTAAACGACGTTGCAAAGATAGTCCTTTTGTGCATGACAACATATTAATCGGAATTATATTCGTATTTTTTGTTGTTTTTCTTGATGTGAATCAATGTTGTTGTGTGCGTACACATAAAAACAGTTTTGAAGAAGAATGAACGTTATGAATGACATATTGATAATTGGATAAACATATTTAAGTTAAAACAAGGTGAAATAAATATATTTATTTCAGAAAAATCTTCTTTGGATTTCATTATGATAATAAGAGAAAAAAGAACCTATGGATGATAGTAGTCTTAAAATATTCAATATTTTTTACTTAAAGATAGCCTTTGGTCAGATGATTTGATATGCTGATAGGTTTTCTCTTTGATAAAGGGAGGAATGGTCGAATTCCGTTTTCTGATCGGAAATAAAATAAATAAGGTTGATATGATGGTCATTTCGGAAGAAATGTGTAAATTTGCATCTGGAATTCAAATACATTATAAATCATGAGTATTCAATTGGCATTTTTACTCTTTGTTGTTGTAGCTTTGATTGGGTGGGGTGTATGTGAACTGAAGTCCAAATCCACTTTTACCCATTCTGAAGCTGAGAAGAAGGAAATAGAGGAAATGGCTGCCGCAGACAAGGCTAATGGGGGTTATCATGAGATGGACATTCACGAATTGATCCGTCGTAACTCTACTAAAGGTTATAGTGCTGTCGATAACAAGGATGCCGTAGACTGATAGAGGGGGCTGTGTTTTGTCCTGCTGGCTTTGGGAAAAGACCCAAGGGGTGGACCGGTATAGCATTTTCTATTACTTTTCTTCTATATTAGGAAGGAAAAGAAATATGAGGGTGATTTTATCTTTGGAAGAGTGGAATCACCGTTTTTATTTTGTGTGGATGAACTGACTTTTAATGTTCTCTCTTTCTTTTCTCTTTCCCTTAATCAGATCAGTCCATAATGTCTCAGCGCGTATGCCAAGCCATTATCATCCACATCATGAGTAACAAAATCGGCTATTTCTTTTGTATGTTCGGAAGCATTTCCCATGGCAATGCCGATTCCTGCCTGTTTGATGATAGGAATATCATTCCCCCCATCGCCTAAGGCAAGGGTATGGCTGATAGCTATCTTTTCATGTTCAGCCATTTTCAATAATCCTTTTCCCTTATCTGCATTTGCATCAGTAATATCCAGGAATCTCGGAGTCCACCGGCCAGCATTGCAATGTGGAAGGTGTGGCATGATCTGCTTTTCCACTTCAGGAGAGATAAACGGGGTCAACTGTAAAATGCGTTGTCCTTTCAAGGCATCTATTGAGGGTGCCTTGTCAAGTCCCGGTACTCCCAGTTGGCCATAAAATATATCATTGACTTCAGGGGTATTATGATATACAGCCACGTTCTTTTCTCCGACGACGACACAAGGGAAACCTAGCTGATCCGAAAAGTGCAGCAATGTCTGTACGTCTTTGGGACAGATGGAACGGCAATATACTTCCTGCTTTCCTATATAGCAATAGGCTCCATTGGTTGTCATATAGCCGTCAATAAGATGTTCTATCTGCTTTAAATTGATGATAAAACATTTAGGCCTGCCAGTGGATATATAAAGCCTATGCCCTCTTTTGTGAGCTTCTGTGAGCGCCTGGACGGCTGATTCCGGTACGCGATGAGTTTTAAAACTTACTAATGTTCCGTCAATATCACTGAAGATGGCATATCTGTTCATATTATGAATAACGATTTGATGATTATTTACAAAGTTACTTAAAATTTGGCAGCAGGGATAGTAAAATTGTTTTTTTATTTTGTCCTCTGCCATAAAAATCATATATTTGCATATTAGAAAAACAGATGAATGATGGAACAAAAACTGATAATTTATAATACGCTCTCTCGCAGGAAAGAGCTTTTTAAACCTTTGCATGCACCGCATGTAGGGATGTATGTTTGTGGGCCGACCGTATACGGTGATCCGCATCTGGGGCATGCGCGTCCGGCAATTACCTTTGATGTCCTTTTCCGCTACCTGACTCATCTGGGTTATAAGGTCCGTTATGTCCGGAATATTACGGATGTAGGGCATCTGGAGCATGATGCGGATGAAGGTGAGGATAAGATAGAGAAGAAGGCCCGTCTGGAGCAGTTGGAGCCCATGGAGATCGCCCAGCATTATACGATCCGGTATCATCATGCCATGGAAGCCTTGAATGTTCTTCCTCCTTCCATTGAGCCTCATGCTACGGGACATATTATAGAGCAGGAAGAGCTGACAAAGGAGATTCTGAATAATGGTTATGCATATATCAGTAATGGCTCCGTCTACTTTGATGTCGTGAAGTATGACCAAAAATACCATTATGGTATTCTCTCCGGCCGTAATCTGAAGGACATCATCAATAACAGCCGGGAGCTGAATGGAGTCGGCGAGAAAAAAAATCAGTGTGATTTTGCTCTTTGGAAAAAAGCTCAACCGGAACATATCATGCGCTGGCCCAGTCCATGGAGTGTAGGCTATCCTGGGTGGCACTGTGAATGTACGGCGATGGGACGGAAATACCTGGGTAATCATTTTGATATTCATGGAGGCGGCATGGACTTGATTTTCCCCCATCATGAATGTGAGATCGCCCAGGCTGTCGCCAGCCAGGGTGACCAGATGGTTCATTATTGGATGCACAATAACATGATTACTATTAATGGGCAGAAGATGGGGAAGAGCCTGGGTAATTTCATTACTCTGGAACAGTTCTTTACCGGCAATCATCCTGCCCTCGACCAGGCTTACAGCCCGATGACGATCCGTTTCTTCATCCTTTCTGCCCATTATCGCAGTACGGTTGATTTCTCGAATGAAGCCCTCCAGTCTGCCGAGAAGGGCTATAAGCGCCTGATGGACGGCATTAACGACTTGAAGCGTATCCAGACAGCGAAGGCCAGTGACGACAGCACAAAGGCGTTTGTAAGTACCTTCAGGCAGAAATGTTATGATGCGATGAATGATGACCTGCAGACCCCGACAGTGATCAGTAATCTGTTTGAGGCTTGTCATCTAGTCAATACCGTGATCGATCATAAGGCGAAAATCGGTTCTGAAGACTTGAAGGAGCTTGCGGATACGATGCATCTTTTTACCTTTGATATTCTCGGATTGAAGGGTGAAACGGGCGTAAATAACAGTGAGCGTGAAAAATCTTTCGGTAAGGTGGTAGACATGGTCCTTGACCTTCGTGCCAAGGCTAAGGATGCCAAGGACTGGACGACAAGTGATCAGATCCGTAATGAGTTGCAGCAGGATGGATTTGAGATTCAGGATACTCAGGATGGAGCTACCTGGAAATTAGATAAATAGGATCCGTTCACGATGATGTAAGATCTATCAAAGGCAAAGTTATTCTGGATCAGAGTACAAGATAAAGGAATCCTCTGTTCTCACTATGGTCTTCATGGTGGGGAATAGTGGGTGAGAAGGGATTAAAATTCTAAAGTAATGCAGAATATCCCTGATAAAAAGAAAAGGGAATGTCTGTCGAAATTTTTGACAGACATTTTATTGTTTTTGTTTGTTTTTGTAACAGGAGGTAAGGCTATGAATGGAATGAAAAAGGGGACGACAGTACGTCCGATGGCGGTTGCCGGTCAGTTCTATCCCAGGTATCAACGTGAACTGAGTATCTATTTGAAGTCATATTTTGCCAGTGCAAAGGTGCTTTTTTCCGATCAGCATATTCAGTCTGTGATCGTTCCTCATGCAGGGTATGTGTTTTCCGGCCGTGTGGCAGCAGAGGCCTTTGCTCAGATCTCTCCGGAAGCACACTACGATCATATCTTTCTCGTCGGGCCCTCTCATCATGTCGCTTTCGACGGGGCTTCCGTCTGCAGTGCTTTTGCAGGTTATGCCACACCCTTGGGCAGGGTGGATGTGGACACGGCCTTGTGCAATCGACTTATTTCAGAAAATAAGGTGTTCCAGTATCTGCCTGAGGCTCATGACCGGGAACATTGTCTGGAAGTTCAATTGCCGTTCCTGCAGTATCATCTTAAAGAGGTCGCTCCGATTGTTCCCATCATCATCGGGACTGAGGATATTCATCGTCTGCGTGAGATTTCCCGGGCTCTGAAGCCTTATTTTAATGCTCATAATCTCTTTGTCATCAGTAGTGATTTTTCCCATTATCCTCCTTATCAGGATGCTGTAAAGGCAGATCATCGTACCGGTGATGCCATAGCTTCAGGAAATCTGGAGACATTTATCAAGACGTTGTCAGAAAACTGTTTCATGGGTTTTCATAATCTGGCTACCAGTGCTTGTGGACAATGTGGCATTGCCGTGTTGCTGATGATGAGTGAAGGGAATCCGGATTTGCAACTCCACCAACTCCTTTATTTGAATTCCGGCGATTCTCCATACGGAGAAAAGAAAGAAGTGGTAGGATATTATGCGCTCTGCCAGACCATCAAGGAGAATGATGTTGCCGTCAAGGACTCTTCTTCTGATGAATTCCTGACAGCTGAGGAGAAAAAAAACTTGCTGATTCTGGCCCGGAACAGTATTTCTTCGGATTCAGCGACTCCTCCAGCAAACCTCTCTGCCCGACTCATGCGCAGGTGCGGGGCTTTCGTAACACTGAATGAAAACGGACATCTCCGGGGCTGTATCGGCCATTTCGGTGAAGATATTCCTCTGGCTGATGTCATCTGGAAAATGGCAAGGGCTGCTGCATTTGAAGATCCTCGTTTCCCACCGGTCAGCAAGGATGAGTTTCCGCAAATTGAGATCGAAATATCGGTTCTCACACCACTTCACAGGATTACTCATATCAGTGAGTTCCAATATGGGAAACAGGGCATTTACATGCGGAAAGGTTTCCATAGTGGGACTTTCCTGCCACAGGTAGCTGATGAAGTCAACTGGACAAAGGAGGAATTTCTTGGACATTGTGCTCAGGATAAGGCGGGAATAGGCTGGGACGGTTGGAAAGATGCCGAACTTTATACCTATGATGCCATTATTTTCAGTGAGAAATCGATGGGAACAAGGAAGGATGAGAAATGAGGTTACACGAAGCAAGATTTTATGAGAAAGTCGTGGTTCCGGGCAGGATGTCTCCTGCGTGTACCAGGGCTACGGCTGACGAGGCTTCTGTCGAGACTTCTCGGGAGAAGGATGCTGGTAAAGTCCGTTGCCTGCTCTGCCCGCATGAATGTCTGATTGCAGAGGGACATACCGGTATCTGCAGAAGCCGGAAAAATATCGGTGGCCGGCTTTATTCCATGGTCTATGGCCGGCCTTGCGCACTGGCTGATGATCCTATAGAGAAGAAACCGCTATTACGCTTTCATCCTGGTACCAGATGCCTCTCCCTGGCTTGTACAGGATGTAATCTGCGTTGTAAGAACTGTCAGAATTTTGATATTTCACAGGCTTCTCCCCAGGACGTACCTAACGGTGAATATTCACCTGAGAGTATTGTCGATATAGCTTTACAACACCACCTTCCAACGATTGCCTATACCTATACCGAACCGCTTACTTACATTGAGTATGTCCATGATATAGCCCGACTGGCGCATCGCCATCATCTTTATAATGTCCTGGTATCTGCCGGCTATGTTAATCCAGAGCCTCTTCGTTGGCTCATTCCTTACATTGATGCCGCTAATATTGACCTGAAGTCTTTCAGTGATAAAATCTACCGGGAATGGAACGGGGCCACTCTGGAACCTGTCCTTGAGGCTCTGAAAATCTTTCTGGCAGCCGGTGTACATCTGGAAATTACAAATCTCCTCGTGCCTGGTGTCAATACTGATCCTCATCTTATCTTGCGGTTATGTGAGTGGCTGGTAAAAAACGGATTTGCAGACTGTCCCTTGCATTTCAGCCGTTGTTTTCCAATGTTCAAGATGGAGGATAATGGTCCTACACCGCTGGCGGACCTTTATGCTGCCAGGGACATTGCCGCCCATGCAGGCATCAAGTATATCTATCTGGGTAATGTTTAGCAGATTCATCGTGGTGCATTATGGTGCATTGTATATTAAATTAAATATATATATTTGCATAAACATTCAACATCA
>ENA-UOOK01000544-UOOK01000544.1-fermentation-metagenome-genome-assembly--contig:-NODE-544-length-50214-cov-9.716202_pt1 | contig 50214 bp, 49 predicted proteins | sample MGYA00245777_ERZ724023 | MGnify/ENA primary metagenome ERZ724023 (study PRJEB28704, sample SAMN03018312) | fermentation metagenome | biome: anthropogenic terrestrial biome; feature: soil; material...
GGAATGAAACGGAAGAGAAATTAGTCAAGATATGGAAAGAAGTATTGGGAGCAGAAAAGGTAGGAATAAATGACAATTTCTTTGAACTGGGAGGGCATTCGTTGAAGGCGTCCATATTGTCAAACAGAATTTATAAAGAATTAAATATTGATATACCCATAGGTGAGATATATAATAGACCTACTGTAAAAGAAATATGTGAATTGATACAAAAAAATGAGGAGTTGTCACTTCGTTCTATGAATATAGACCTTAAAAACAAATTTTCTAAACCCTCGATGATTGTTAAATATGATACGGAATTGACGGAAGAGATTGTACTCCACACTGATGAAGATATTGAGAAAGTATTGGATTATATTAAAAATAATTCCAAAGAAAGCATCGATATAGATTATATTACAGATTATAGCTCCTTAGAGGAAGGTCCGATAATTCAAAAAATCAATACGGATAAGTTGAGCAAGAAACTTAAGTTAAAAAAAATTGAAGAAAACAAAATTGATAGGATATTGAAAGAATTAAAGGCAGATTCGGATGAATTAAGGGAAAATATATTTTTAAAGAAAAGAGTATATAAATACGATATGGGTTGTGTGGCTAATGAAAATGCGAAACTTTGGGATCGAAAAATTAAAAGGAGCAAGATAAGATTTATAATTCCCTTTAAAAATAAAAATTTTCAAGACAATAAAAATGCGATATTGTTAAAACTGATTAATGAACAGCCGGTACTCAGGTCATCTATATGTTTTGAAGAGGGATTATATAAATTTGTGGAATATGGGAAATTAGACAATATTGATTTTAACATTATAGATATTTCCGAATATGATTATAGATCAAAAATAGAAGCTATGGAAAGAATTATGGATTTCATGGAAAAGGCCTTAAACGAAGAAGGAGGTTTAAATAACATATTATATTATTTTGCCATAATAAAGTTAAGTTTAAATCAATATTGTTTTTTGCTGAACATTGCCCATTTAATTTCCGATATTAATGCCAAACGAATAATAAGAATGTATTTGGAAGAAAGATGTGATAAGAACTATGAGATTTTGCCATTCAGCCATTATATAAACAATATCCTTTTATGTGACAAAGAAAAGAAGTTTGAGATATTCAACAAATCTTTAATCTTAAAGGAATATAAAGCAGCAGCAGACTTATTTTACAAAAAATATCCCTGCTATACAACAGGAAGTCCTATTAGATTTTCCGAACCGTTTGTGATAAAATACAATTCTGATTTCAAACCGATCCTTGAAACTGCAATATATATTGTATCAAAGATATTGTATATCCAGTTTGAAATTGATTCTATTCCTCTAGGAATATTGAGCAATAAACGGATATGGGAGAAATATAAATATTATAATACCATAGGAAATTTTGTTGACAAGATTCCCTGTACTTTTAATGGCGTTTCCCATAAAAATTCTAAATTTGATTATTATAAAAAATATCTGGAAACAGATGCCGAGCTTTCAAAGGACAATATTGTATTAAAGGAACTAAACGGGGATATAGAGTTCACAAAGTATATTTATATACTTTCACCTTTTTCGTTAAATTATCTCGGGGACTATACGCCTTTTGAGGACGAGCAGTATTTAAAGGGTATAAGGAGAACATTCATACAGTCATATCCCGTAAATTCCTATTCCGTAGGGGGTTCGGAATTAAGAATTATATTTATCAATGGTGTGGAAAAGGATCGGCTTCCGTCAATTGAAAAATTTATGGAAGAGTTAGGCGGAACATATGAATGGAGATATATTTAGGAGGGATCTTATGCTTCACAAATTTGACGGATTAAATAAAGATATTTCTACACAAATTAATATGCTTGAAAATATTATCATGTTGAATTCAAATTTGAAAAAAATCTTAATAAAATCAAAAGAATTAAATATTACAGATTATTATATAGGAGCCGGATGTATTGCTCAAACTGTTTGGAATTTTCTTTCCGATAATCCCATTGACTATGGAATAAGTGATATAGATTTTGTATATTTCGATTTAAATTTAGAAGAATCCACCGAAAATTTAATGGCTCAGCGAGTGAATACTCTTTTTTCGGACATTAAAATCCCTATTGATGTTAAAAATGAAGCAAGAGTTCATCTTTGGTATGAAAATCATTTTGGGTATAAAATTGAACCATACAATTCTCTTGAAGAATCAATAAATTCATGGCCTACAACAGCTACATCTATAGGGTTAAGAATTGAGGAGGACAGATTAAAGGTGTATGCGCCTTTTGGACTTAACGACTTGTTTGGGGGGATTGTCCGGGCCAATAAAGTACAGATAACCGAAGAGATTTATAACAATAAAGTGAACAAATGGCATAATAAATGGCCTAATTTGACTATTATTCCATGGTAATAATTATTTAGTTCAATATGGACTTAGAAAGAGGGAATATACATGGATTTGGAAAAAATGGATGAATTTTTTAATAAACGTGTGAATATGTATGATGACCATATGTTAAATGAGGTGGAAGGCTGCAGGGAGGGCTATAAAAGAATGGCGGAACAAATTCCCGACAGTACGAAAAAGTTGTTGGATTTAGGCTGTGGTACTGGGCTGGAATTAGATAAGATTTTCAGACGTTTACCTGATGTGGAGGTAACAGGAATTGATCTGTCAAAAGGTATGCTTGATAGATTGAGAGAAAAGTACAATAATAAAAAAGTCAAACTGATTCAATCAGATTATTTTGACTATAATTTTGGTATCGGAATATTTGATACGGCAATTTCTTTTCAGACTCTTCATCATTTTTCCCATGAGGAGAAGACAATTCTCTATACTAAAATTTACAAATCATTAAATTCGAGAGGTTTATATATAGAATGTGATTATATGGCAAATACGCAAGAAGAAGAGGATTTTTATTTCGCTGAAAACAAACGGTTACGGTCAGAAATGGGAATTAAGGGAGGGTTTTATCACTATGATACTCCTTGTACAATTGATAATCAGATAAAAATGTTAAATACAGCCGGTTTTAAAAGAGTAGAAAAATTGTGGCAACAGGCTGCAACAGTACTTTTAGTAGCGCAAAAATAAAATAATTATATTGCCAGTTTTTAGATTAAACCATTATATCTATTTTGATTATAATGGTTTAATTTTTTGAAAAAATAAATTATATATTTTTTAATAACCTATTGACATTATAAAATAACTATATTATACTGTAATTGTTCATAAGAACACTATATGTTCAAATGAACAAAAAGAAAGGTGATTGATGAAAATGGATATGCAACGGAGAATTTTAACGACTATATGTCAGATGTATTATGAACAAAATTTAACACAACAACAAATAGCAAATAAAACAGGCTTGACAAGAATGAAAATATCACGTTCTTTACAAAAAGCAAAGGATATGGGCATTGTCCGAATTATTATTGATTATAGCGGTTTATATTTAGAATTGGAATCTGAGATTAATAGTAAATATCAATTAAAGGAAACTATTATTGTTGACAGTTCAATGAATAATGATATGAAAAACCAAGTTGCCAGTACTGCTGCTTATTATTTAGAAAGCAATTTAACTAAAAATTCAACAATTGCAATTGGATGGGGATCGACAATGAGTAGAGTATCTAATTTTATTCAAGATATGTCCAATATGAAATTGTTATTTTCACCTATTATAGGGGGACACGGCAAAAGTGAGCTTGATATGCATGCGACAACAATATCTTCTAATCTGGCAAAAAAAACGGGATGTAATTCATTATCTTTATTAGCTCCTGCATTAGTTAAGAGTAAAAAAGAAAAGGAACTTTTAATGGATGATACGCACATTAAGGAAGTTATTAATCAGACTAAACGCGCTGATTATGCTTTATTTAGCTTAGGTTCACCTTTAGTAAAGGATAGTAGTCTAAGCAAATCAGGATATCTCTCGGACGATGGCTTAAAACAGTTGAAAGATGAAGGTGCTGTTTGTGACATTGTTTCTATAGCGTTTTTAAACAAGGATGGAAACATTTGCTGTAAGAATATAACAGATAGAAGTGTAGGTATTAGTGAAAGTGATTTAAAAAATATACCACTGAAAATTTGTATAGTGGAGGGCGAAGAAAAACATGATGCTGTAAAAGTTGCTTTGAAAGCCGGATATATTAATGTTTTGATTACGGACAAGGATACGGCCAAGTTTTTAGTTCAATAAGCTTTTGACAATGCTTTCTTTAAAAGAAAACGTTGTTAAAAAATATATACCCAACTGAAAGGAGGTGGACATAATGAAAACCTATAAGATTCTTGTTTCCTGCGGTAGCGGCATTGCAACAAGTACGGTTATTGCAAATAGGGTAAAGAAGCTGTGTGAAGACAATGAAATAGACGTATCAATAAAACAAGTCAAAATAGTAGAAGTTGAAAAATTAGCACCTGATTATGATTTGATAGTTTCGAGTACAAGAGTACCAAATACAGTGAAAACGCCTTCAATATTTGCAATAAGTTATTTAACCGGAGTAAATCAAGAAGCAACAGATAAAGAGGTTGTATCTAAATTAAAACATATTGTAGAAAAATAGGAGGAATAGAAATGGAATATATAAAGATGGCGGACAACTTATACTTTTCAAGAATAGCTCTCGGATTCTGGAGGCTTTTAGATTGGAATTTGACTGATGATGAGTTAATTCGATTTCTTGAAGAATGTTTGGATTTAGGTATTACGACAATGGATCATGCTGATATCTATGGAAATTATATGGTAGAAAAAAAATTTGGAGATGCGCTGAAGAAAAGACCGGATTTAAGAAAGAAGATGCAGATTATTACCAAATGTGGAATTGTGTATAAATCTGCTGCTGCAAGGGTGAAATATTATGATTATAGTGAAAAATATATTATTCAGCAAGTAGAAAAATCACTTAAATATATGGGGACAGATTATATTGATACGTTATTATTGCATCGTCCAAGCCCGTTTATGGACCCAAAAGAAATAGGTAAGGCTTTCGAAAAATTATATAAAGATGGTAAGGTAAAGAGTTTTGGAGTTTCTAATTTTTTACCAGATGAATTTCGAATGCTAAAATCATATCTTACAGTTCCTTTAATTACAGACCAAGTTGAACTTTCAGCTTTAAATATGGGAAATATGGAAAACGGGGTTATAAACTTATGTTTGGAAGAAAGAATTCACCCAATGATTTGGTCACCGTTGGCAGGAGGAAGAATTTTTACAGGGACAGAAGAACAGGAAATTCGGTTACGTGAGACGTTGGAAATTATCAGGGAAGAAGTCGGAGCATCGTCTATTGATGAAATTGCTTTTGCCTGGTTGTTATCACATCCCGCACAATTGATACCAATTACTGGTTCAGGAGAAATCGGTTTAGTAAAAAAGCCCGTTAGTGCATTAAAATATAAATTGACACCTGAAGAATGGTTTATGATTTGGACAGCAGTTAAGGGACATAAGGTTCCTTAAATATAAAAATATAAAGGAGGAAATAAAATGGCGGCGTTAAATTGGATATTAAGTTTGGGAGCAGCAGTTATGTTACCTATTATCATCTTTGTATTTGGGTTGATAATGGGAGCCGGTCTTTCAAAATCCTTTAGATCCGGAGTTACAATAGGAATTGGATTCACGGGAATCAATTTGGTCATCAATTTATTGACATCGGAATTGGGACCTGCAGCACAAGCCATGACTAAAAGATTAGGCCTGAATTTGAAAATAATCGATATCGGATGGCCGGCAATGTCTTCTATTTCATGGGCCTGGGTTGCGGCCGGGTTAATGATTCCTATTGTATTGATAATCAATTTTATTATGTTAAGCCTGAAGCTTACCAAAACAATGGATGTTGATATATGGAATTTTTGGCAATTTTCATTTATTGGTGCGGCTGTAACGGCTACAAGCGGAAGTGTTGTCATGGGAATTGTGGCAGCCAGTGTAGCGGCTATCATTGCTTTGTTATTAGCTGATTATACGCAACCTTATGTGGAGAATTACTTTGGTATGCCGGGAATATCTTTCCCTCATTTGACGGCTTTGGGATTTTTACCAATCGTTATTCCTTTGAATTGGCTGCTGAATCATATACCGGGGATTAACCGTTTGAATGCCAATCCGGAAACGATTAGAAAAAAATTCGGGATATTTGGCGAACCTATGGCAATGGGGCTAATTATCGGAATTGCTTTAGGAATATTAGGAGGGTTAGATGCGGCTAGTATATTGAAATTGGGAATCGCAATGGCTGCAGTTATGTATTTGATGCCTAAAATGGTGGCGGTTCTAATGGAAGGATTAATTCCAATTTCAGAAGCGGCAAGAGAATTTATGGCTAAACATTTTGGTGACCGCCAGATTTTTATTGGTCTGGATGCCGCTGTTTCTTTGGGAGAACCTTCCGTTATTGCAGTAGGTTTGTTGTTAGTGCCGATTACTATTTTTTTAGCAATAATTTTACCGGGGAATCAAATTTTACCATTTGCTGATTTGGCAGTAATACCATTTCTTGTTTGCTTGATTACCGCTATGTCTAAGGGCAATGTTATTCATTCATTGATAATAGGAACAGTGGTAATGGCTCTTGTGCTGTTATTTGCTACAAATTTGTCACCTGCCGAAACAAAGATGGCGCTAACTGCAGGAGTAACTATACCGGAAGGTGCATCCCAGATTGGAAATTTGGATCGTGCCAATTTTATAACTTGGATTATTGTTAAATTGTTTTCGTTGTTCTAAATTTCATATTAATTAATTAAAAAATATTAGTAGAAAAGGAGATATTATCATGAAACTAACTAAAAGTGAATTTTTAAGACATGTTGATCATTCATTATTAAAGCCACAATTAACTAAACAAGAGGTTTTAGAAGGTTTACATTTTGCAAAGGAAAATCATTGTGCTTCAGTATGTATTAATCCTTGTAATTTAGATTTGGCTTATGAAATATTACACGGAACAGATGTTAAAATCGGAACAGTTATTGGTTTTCCTTCAGGAGCACATACCACTTTTTCAAAAGTTGCTGAAGCAAAAGATGCGTATGCCAAGGGTGCAGCTGAGTTAGATATGGTTATTGATATAGGGGCATTGAAAAACAGAGAAGTAGATAAAGTAAAAGATGATATCAACGCAGTTGTTAATGCAACTCCTTGTATTGTAAAAGTTATCCTGGAAAATTGTTTTTTAACAAAAGAAGAAATTGCACTGGGTTCTAAATTAGTAGAAGAGGCAGGTGCAGCTTATGTAAAGACATCAACGGGATTTGCTCCGGGGGGTGCTACTGTAGAAGACATTCGTTTAATGAAAGAATCGGTTTCTAAAGAGATGAAGATAAAGGCTGCCGGAGGTATTCATACCTTAGAAGAATGCCTGAAACTAATTGATGCAGGAGCTGACCGTATTGGAATTAGTAGGACACAAGAAATAATTAAAGAATTTAATTGAGGAGTTATGACATGAAAAAAGTATCAATATTGCTTGTTGGTGGAATACGAGATGAAAAAGCAGCAAAGATTATACAGAATTTAAAAAGCGGACTTTCTCAAAGAGAGATAAATGCTGACGTGCAATTTGTAAATACCTATAAAACTCAAGATTTATCTATTTTTGAAGATAAGATGGATATGGTTGTTACAGCAGGAACGGCAGCGATACAGACAAAATTGCCGGTAATTCAAGGATTATGCCTATTGTATCCTTGGATGGGAATGGATAAATTGTATCAAGACATTGAAAAGAATATAAAATGAGCTGTAGAATGGTAAATTTAGGAGGGTTATAAATGTATAAAAAGGAGGAAGTCTTTAAACGGGAATTAATCTGGTTGGATAAAAGTTTTCAAAGCCAAGATCAATTATTTTCAGAAGTTAGTGAAAAATTATATAAAGAAGGCTACGTAAAATCAGACTTTTATGAAGCTTTGAAAAAAAGAGAAAAAGTTTATCCTACAGGGTTAATGACCGAAAAATATGGTGTTGCGATTCCACATACGGATGCCGAATACATCAATGAAGCCTGCATTGTTTTTATAAGACTGTCGTCTCCGATTGTATTTGAGCATATGGGAGAACCGGAGAAAAAAGTAAAAGCTCACTTTGTGTTTGTGCTCGGAGTAAAAGATCCGAAGAAACAAGTGGGAGTTTTAAGTACACTTGTACAAATGATAACAGATAAAGAATTGATGAAGAAATTAGATAAAATGAAATCTATTATTGACATTGAAAGATTGTTAAACAGTTTTTTTGATGAACCTGTACAGGAGGTATCAAATGGTTAATAGTATATTAAAAAAGGAAATACTTTCGAAGGATCTTCATTGGCCCGAAGTTATCAATCAAAAGTACCCCTTTATACTTTCTATATTATCATATTTTATAGAGTTTTGTATACTATTTTGATATCTAAATTACAGGTCAGGTTATTTATTGGACTTATATCTTAATACCGGTATAAGTCCAATAAAATTTACAATTAGAAAAAATAAAAAAAGCGATAGAACTTACGAGAAGAGGAGAAGCAATAAAAGTGGTATTGAAGCCTTAAAGTGATAATATAGAAATACTCATTTTCCTATAAATTAAAAAGGAAGATGAGTGTTTTTATATTATCAGATCAAAGCAGTGGTGTTTTTTCTTAATAATGATATAATAAACCTATGTTAAAATACAAGTTGGAAAGAGGTGCAAAAATGATAGAAATTCCTGAATGCATTACAATTGCAAAACAGATGAATGAAACAATAGCAGGCAAAGCGATTAAAAAGGTCATTGCAAACCATTCTCCCCATAAATTTGCTTTTTATTTTGGGGAACCGGATACATATTCGAAACATTTGGTAGGCAAAAGAGTTGATACAATAACTCCTCTTGCTGGATATGTTGAAGTATCCTTAGGAACTACTATTATGTTATTTGGTGATGGTGTCAATATCAGATATTTTCCCAATAATGACTCACTGCCCCCAAAACATCAACTATTAGTTGAATTTGACGATTTATCTGTTATGGTATGTACGGTTCAGATGTATGGTGGGATGTGGGTTTTTACTGATGGAGAAAATGACAATCCTTATTATATTGCTGCTAAACAAGCTATATCACCATTATCCGATAAGTTTGACAAAATTTATTTTATGAAATTATTAAATAGTGTTTCCGGCACATCAAGTGTAAAGGCATTTCTTGCCACTGAGCAACGCATACCGGGATTGGGGAATGGTGTATTGCAGGATATTTTATTTAATGCACGTATCAATCCTAAAAGTAAAATCAAAACACTTTCTGACGTACAAATAGATAATCTCTTTGAATCTGTAAAGTATACACTAAGAAGTATGGCTATTTTGGGAGGGCGAGATACTGAAAAAGATTTTTTCGGTAACTTTGGCGGCTATGCTACTAAATTGTCGAATAAAACATATAAAAAACCCTGCCCTGTTTGTGGAAGAGAGATTATCCGCCAGCCTTATTTAGGGGGAAGTATTTATTTTTGTCCAACGTGTCAGACTGTTTAAATCAAATTTTTTTAATTTTGAGGTGATAAAATGACGATTTTACTTAAGCGTGGTGAAAATGGAGTAGAAAATGTTCGAAGTCAACTAAAGGATAGAGGTATTTTTTCTTGTAATGATAATATCTATCTTCCCTCTATAAATGATATCGGTTGTGAAGTAGGAGATGTTATTGAACTGATTGATTCCCATGAAATATTTTATTGTAAAGCATATCGAAATCGAACAGTTTATCTTTCTCAGGAAGTCTATTTTCTGCTGAAAAATTGTCTGATTCGTCCATCCTTAAACGAAAAAAGCCAAATGATATACAGATTACTGAAATCCGGGCCTTTGGAAGCTAAATTAATTAAAGTTTTTGCCCAGATATCAGGTAAAGAGTATTCAAAAGCATTTTCGTTTTTACTTGAAAATTTATATGTAACAGCTTTTTCCAGGGGGAAAATACTTACGCCTAATTGGGCTACATTTGTTTATTCAACTGCAGAGGAATGGGAAGAACATGCAAACTATGATTTTAGTAAAGTCATTACAAAAGAAGAGGCAGAGAGGCGTCTAAGAGGGATCTTATCAAATACCATGACTTCACAAGAGATAGATCGATTGTTACGGATAAAGCATAAATAGGATTGATTATAAGTAAGAAAGGTTAGTGAAAACGGAAAATATAAATTAATGAAAATGGGATTTTCCTATGGGTTATAAAAAAGGCTTCTATTAAGGTGTTATACATTAAGGAAGCCTTTTTTAGGTTCATTTAAAGTTGAACAGAAAATGGCAGAAAAAGTGAAAAATTAAAATGGATAGAATAGTACTATATACAAATAATAATTACTGTAATCTAAGAAAGCCAAAAAAATAAATAGATAAAAATGAGAGGCTGAAAATGTGATAGAGTGGGGATTGTTAACTATTATTTATGGCTGTTTAATCTAATTTTAATAATTTACACAAAGCCTGCCATATTAGTTGTCACAAAATTTGCATATATAATTTTTATAACTATAGGGGTGATGTAATGATGAGTGAGATTGAAAAGATTATACAGAATGAAAATAAGAAAAATCCTCTGACAGATGAAGAAATTGCAGAAATACTAAAGATAAGCAGAGAAGATGTAACAAGGTACAGACTCCTGAATAATATATCAAATTCCAATGAAAGAAGGAAATCATATTTATATGATGACATAAAAAAAATTCTTAAGGAAAACAAGAATATATCTGATAGAAAGCTTACCAAAAGTTTAAATGAAATTGGATATAATGTGTCCAGGTTTGTCGTGTCTCAAATAAAAAAAGATATTTTAAGTATGGCATATGATGTGAAACCGGTTGAAAATGTGAAAGATGGCAAAAATGAAAAAGAGGTTGAAAATGTAAAGAAAAATGAAAATTCAAAAGAAGATGATGACCTAAAAAGCAGCAAAAAGTGGGAGAAAGCTGATCTACTGTCCTTTAAAGGAATAATAGGTTATGATGGCAGTTTAAAAGGGCAAATCAGTCAGGCAATGGCAGCCATATTATATCCACCTCATGGCCTTCACACATTAATTCTTGGTCCATCAGGAGTTGGAAAGAGTCAACTTGCGGAATCCATGTATGAATTTGCATTAGAGTCAAAGAGATTTACTAAAAAAAATCCTTTTATAGTATTTAACTGTGCAGATTATGCCGATAATCCTCAACTGCTTATGTCTCATCTCTTCGGATATAATAAAGGTTCATTTACAGGTGCCGATACATCAAAGGCCGGTTTGGTAGAAAAGGCAAACGGAGGAATATTGTTTCTTGATGAAGTGCACAGGCTTCCCAGTGAAGGTCAGGAAATACTTTTTTATTTATTGGATAAGGGAAGATTCAGAAGACTGGGTGAAACGGAGAATATGAGAGAATCAAGGATAATGCTTATAGCGGCAACGACCGAAAACCCGGAGTCATCTTTGTTGCTTACATTCAGGAGAAGGATTCCTATGGTTATTGAATTGCCTCCAATTAGTGAAAGACCATTTTCTGAAAGATACAGAATAATAAATTGTTTTTTTGCGGAGGAATCTTTAAGAATAAATAGATCAATAAAAATAAGAAATGACGTCATAAGAGCATTAATGCTGTATGATTGCTCAGGAAACATCGGAGAGATAAGAAGTGATATACAAGTTTCATGTGCAAGGGGTCTATTAAATACTCTTGATAGTGAAAGCAAAAATATAGATATAAGCTTATCATATCTTCCCAATCATGTAAGAATGGGACTTCTTAATGTCGGAAAGAGAGATCCCGAAATAGAAAAATATTGTGATAAGGATATGATAGTATATCCTGACAGAAGAAGCAGTTTATTTCCGAAAGAGAACAGATATATATTTCCAAATGAGATTTATCAGTTTATAGAAGATCGATTTAATGAACTTAAAAATCAAGGACTTTCGAAGAGTGACATATATAGAATAGTCGGAAGTCAAGTGGAAACAGAACTGAAAAGATTTGCTTATAGTACAAAATTAAATTCTACGGTTTCAAAAAAAGAGTTAAAGGAAATTGTAGGTGAAAAGATTATTTATGCTGTTGAGGATGCGGTCGACATTGCTAACCGCTATTACAGTAATATCAGGAAAAACTTTTTTTATTCCTTGGCAATACATTTAAGCGCTGCATATGACAGGCTTAAACACGGAAAAGCTATAATCAATCCTCAACTTGAAAATGTTAAAAAAGAATATGCCAATGAATATAGAGTAGCAAAAGAAATGATAGATAAAATAAACAAGGATCTCGGAATAGAGCTGACCGATGACGAAGTTGGTTTTGTTGCAATGTATTTGAGGACATTTTCTGCCAATGAAGATAAGAGCAAAAAGAAAGTAGCAGTTATAATATTGACTCATGGTCATGTAGCTAAAGGTATGGCCGAGGTTGCCAATAAACTGCTGGGAGTAAATATAGCTCATGGTATAGAGATGGATCTTGATGAAAGGCCGGAAGCTGCCCTTTCAAGGACTATCGAACTGGCAAAAAAAGTAGATGAGGGCAAAGGATGTGTGATACTTATTGATATGGGTTCTCTTATAACTTTTGGAGAAATAATTACCAAAAGAACGGGAATACCAACACGTACTATAGGAAGAGTTGATACCGTAATGGTTTTGGAGTGTGTAAGAAGGGCTATTATACCTGATACGACTCTTGATGATATTGTTAATTCCTTAGATATAAATAAATCTTATGTTGGCCATGTAGAAGGAGTGAAGGACTCATATAAACTTCCTAAGGCTGTTGTTACCATATGTATAACCGGTGAAGGAACAGCTCTTAAAATTAAAAGGTATATTGAAGATAAAATAGTCGGCATCAAAGATAAATTTAAAATTATTCCTATAGGAGCATTTAATGAGCAGGAAATAGATGAACAAATAGTTGATATAAGAAAAAAGAGTATTATATCTGCTTTTGTGGGAACTATAGATCCCAAAATTGATGATATACCATTTATATCAGTAGAGGAAATAATGAGTGGAGAGGGTTTGGGAAAACTAAAAGAAGTTATAGGGATAGATATAAGAGATAAAAGTCCTCTTGAAGGAGTTATTTCCGAAGATTTAATATTAGTTGACCTTGATGTAAACAGCAAAACAGACGCTCTTGATAAAATGATTAAATTATTGGATTTAAAGGAATATGTGGATAGAGATTTTATGCTCAGTGTTTATAAGAGAGAGGCCATAGGATCAACATGGATGAAAGAAGGGATAGCTATACCTCATGGCAGTATAAGATATGTAAAAAGGTCTGCTATAGTGATTGCAAAATTGAAAAAATTTATCCCTTGGGAACAAGATCTAAAAACTGATTTAATATTTTTAATGGCTTTAAAAGAAGATTCTAAAGGTTATATATATGATTTGTATAAAGTATTGAGAGATAAAGAAATAATAGATAAGTTGAGGAAAGCCCGAAATTCTGCTGAAATGAAGGAGATAATATTAGAAAATACAATTCCAACCGAATAGTTGGCATGATGCTTGCAAGATATTAGAATAGAAAGACTGGGGGTTGAATTAATGAAAATGTTAGATTTACTCAATAAAGAATTAATTGTTACAAAATTAGAAGTAGAAACTAAGGAAGAACTATTTGAAAAATTATATAAGAAACTATATGATTCAGGCTTTGTTAAAGAAAGTTACCTTGAGGGAATTAAAAAACGTGAGGAGAAATTTCCTACAGGATTACAGCTAAATAAATATGGTGCTGCAATTCCTCATACGGATCCCAAACATGTAATAGCACCGGCAATAGTCGTTGCAACACTGGCAAAGCCACTATCATTTAAAAATATGGAAAATTCGTCAAAAAACGTAGATGTAAATGTGGTCTTTATGATGGCATTAAAAGATCCTCACAGCCAAATCGATATGCTTAAACAATTGGCTTCATTGTTACAAAATGATTCGATACTTGAAAAAATATTAAATGCCGAAACAAGTGATGAAATAATGGAAATAATAAAAAATGTACCTTTAAGTTAATTTTAATTTAACATAGAAAAATAATTGAATGGTAATTTTACCATTATAAGGAGGTGAAAATATGAAAGGAAAAAATGAACGTAAACGTGTTCATGCATTAGTTGTCTGTGCAGACGGTGTTGCGACTTCTTCGATAGTACTTGTTTCATTGAGAGAAGCGCTGGAAGATATGGATGTGGAAGCAGAATTCACTCAAGGCCGTGTGTTAGACGTTGCCAGAACAGTTAAAGGCGGAGATTTTGATTTTGTTGTTTCTACTGCAGGAGTAGCTTTAGACGATATAGATGTACCTGTTATAAGTGGCATTCCATTTTTGACTGGCATAGGTAAAGAACAAGTTTTTGAGCAGATTAAGGATATTATTGACAAGAAATAAAGAAAAGGGAGGTTGTAAATATGTTTCAGACAATTATGAAAACCTTTGGTGCTGCCGTTATGCTCCCCATAATAATACTAATCTTCGAACTGATTCTTAGGGTAAAGCCTACAAAGGCATTAAGATCAGCTCTTTATATAGGGGTAGGACTTAATGGCCTTGTATCAATTTTAAATCCATATTTTATGGGATTAATCGGTGGAGCAATTTCTGACATGGTTACTTCAACGGGAATTAATTTACCTTATGTAGATACCGGTTGGGCTCTTTTGGCAGCAGTAGGTTATTCTACAACAATTGGTGCATTAGTTATCCCAATAGGGATATTGGTAAACGTAATAATGCTTTTACTTCATATGACAGATACATTGGATTTGGACTTATGGAATTTTTGGCATTGGGCTTTTATAGGAAGCTTGGTTTATTATTCTACAGGAAGTTTATTATACGGAGTTTTAATTACAATAGCCGTAGAAATGTTCCTTCTTGTAATAGCAGATATAACAGCGCCTACTATGCAGAAGTTTTTTAACTTACCTGGTCTTGCTTTTCCTCATGCAAGCGGTCAAGGATTAGTTTTATTAGCTGTTCCTTTAAAATGGTTATTTGATAAAATTGGATTGACTAAAATCCAAATTGACTCAAAGACAGTAAGGAAAAGGTTTGGAATTTTAGGAGATTCAGTTGTTATAGGATTTCTGATTTCATTTGCTATCGGTATTATTGCATGGCATGGGAAATTAGGAGAAATGAGTACATGGGCAAGTATATTGTCATTAGGTATAGGAACAGGTGCATTCATCTACTTGTATCCTAAAGCAACAGCAGCTCTTTTGGAAGGGTTTGCTACATTAAGCGATAAAGTAAGAGGAATGCTTTCTTCTAAGGGTGTTAAGAGGCAAATTAATTTCGGAATGGATTCAGCTCTTACTATAGGCCATCCGGATGTTCTTACAACAGGACTTTTAACTATGATAACTACTGTTCCACTTATATTCTTCCTGCCGGGAAATAAATTTATCATGCTGGCAGATTTAGGAGTAACTCCTTTCTTCTTGGGTTCAGTCGCAGTAGCTATTATGGGAGGAAATATTATTGCTTCTTATATAACTGATGTTATCGGGGTAGCTATAACATTATACGCTTCCAGTAAGATTGCACCAGTCTTTGCCGCAACTGTAAAGAAAATAGGAATTGCATTGCCGGATACAGGTTCGGCAGTTGTCGGTGCAGATATGAGACCTATTCATGCTTTGTTTTACTTCTTAGGAGAGAAACCTATAGGAATAATAATAGCTTTTGCAGGTGTATTTGCAATATTGTTCTTATTCAAAAAGAATCCTAAAGCATGGCATAAGGCCTTTGGATATGTTGAAGATGACTCCAACAAATAACAAATGTTTTTAGTTTAAAAAAATTTTTATAGACAGGCCACCTGATATTCAGGTGGCTTTTGCCGGATTTAACGGTTAGTATAGAAAGGAGTAATTTAAAATGAAAAAATGGAAAGTTGCTGCTACAGCAGTTACATTTGGCAGGATTAACAAAGAGCCTTTAAAACGATTGGAGGAATTAGGGTGTGAAGTAACTCTTAATCCATATGGAAGGCCTCTTACAAATGAAGAAATGATTCAATATGCTTCCGATGCGGATGCGTTGATTGTCGGAAATGATAAGGTCCCTGGCAATGTGATAGAGAAATGCAAGAATCTTAAAATAATTGCAAAGCATGGAGTAGGAGTAGATGCAATAGATATTAAAACTGCGAATAAATTGGGAATAGTTGTTACAAATGCTCCTGCTACAAATAGTCAAGAAGTAGCTGATTTGGCTTTCGGTTTTTTAATTATGCTGGCACGTGGTCTTTATCAAGCTAATTATGATACCAAAGCTGGCCGATGGATAAAACCTACGGGAATAAGTTTGTATAAAAAAACAATCGGAATTGTAGGGCTTGGAGCCATAGGTACTGCAGCCGCAAAAAGGGCTACGGGGTTTGATATGGACATATTGGGATATGATATTGAGAAGAATTCATCGGCATTAAAATTGGGAATAAAATATGTTGAACTGGACGAATTATTATCAAAGTCGGATTTCATAACATTGCACCTACCGCTAACTGATAAAACTTTGAATATTCTTGATGCAGATAAATTTAAATTGATGAAAAAAGGGGCTATTTTAGTTGATACAGCCAGAAAACAGCTTGTGGATTATGATGCTTTGTACAAAGCTTTAACAGACGGAACTTTAAGAGGATATGCTACTGATGTGTATGATTTTGAACCACCTGCCCATATGCCTCTTTTTGATTTGCCTAATGTTATATTAGCACCCCATATTGGCGGAACAACTATTGAATCAAACAGACGTATGGGAGATACGGCAGTTGATAATGTCATAGCTGTTATAAAAGGGCAGACTCCTCCCAATCTCATTACATTAAAATAAATCTTCAAGAAATGAGGATAATTTAATACATTAATACGTTATTGTTTAATGCTAAATATGTTCTTTTAGTGTATAATAAATCTGTGTGATGACAATCATATAAATTAAAATTAAGGAGGGAATCACGGCAATATGAAGATTACATCGTTAGAGTTATACAAGATAAAGCCGAGATGGATATTTTTAAAGATAAATACTGATGAAGGTATAAGCGGATGGGGTGAGTTGATTTCTGGTACAAAAACGGAAACTGTTGTAGCAGGTGCCAAAGAAATGGGAGAGTACATTATTGGTAAGGATCCCACTCAAATTGAAGATTTATGGCAAGTACTTTACCGATCTTTCTTTAGAGGCGGCCCTATAAATATGACTATTTTATCCGGAATTGAAATGGCTTTATGGGATATTAAAGGTAAATATTATAATATGCCTGTATATGAATTCCTCGGAGGAAGAGCAAGAGATAAGATTATGGTTTATTCATGGATAGGAGGGGATAGGCCTTCAGATGTTGCCAATGAAGCTCTAAAGAGAAAAGAACTGGGCTTTAGAGCTGTTAAAATGAATGCGACGGAGGAACTTCATTATATAGATTCTTATAAAAAGGTAGATGCAGTACTTGAAAGAGTGGATTCAATCAGAAAAGCAGTAGGATATGATTTGGAGATAGGAGTTGATTTCCATGGCCGTGTCCATAAAGCAATGGCTAAAGTTTTAGCTAAGGAGCTGGAGAAGTACAGACCTATGTTTATTGAAGAACCTGTATTGCCGGAAAATAATGATGCCTTAGAAGAGATTGCGTCCCATACTTCCATACCTATAGCAACGGGAGAGAGGCTATATACAAGATGGGCATTTAAGGATATATTCAGAAGGGGAATTGTAGATATAGTTCAACCTGATTTGGCGTTGACAGGAGGAATTTTTGAAGGCAAAAAGATAGCTGCTATGGCGGAGGCTTTTGATGTGGCAGTGGCACCTCATGCTCCTTATGGTCCTATAGCTCTTGCGGCAACATTGCAGCTTGATGTTTGTACACCTAACGTGTTTATACAGGAGCAAAGCCTTGGAATCCATTATAATCAAGGATTTGATTTGCTTGATTTTGTTAAGAACAAAGAAATATTTAATTATAAAAACGGATTTGTGGATATACCAAAGGGCAATGGTCTTGGAATTGAGATAGATGAAGAATATGTTAAAAAAATAAGCGAAGAAGGACTCCACTGGACAAACCCAAGATGGAGAAACTATGACGGAACAATTGCTGAGTGGTAATAAATACTTATAGAACATTAAAAAGCTGCTTGTATCAAGCTAAGAGTGATGCAAGCAGCTTTTTAATAAGATTAAGCAATTTTATTGTAATTAAAATAGATTAAATTTATATTTATTTGAAAGCTATAGATATTTTCTATTTTTATTAATTTTTTTCTTATTATATAATTTACTTGGTTAAATAAATTAAGGGGGAGTTATAAAATGGGCAGTTATAATGAAATGTGGCAAAAATTGAATATGGATTTACAAAAACACGATATTCTTTGCGCGGCTTTGCCTGATTCTTTTGGAGAGATTTACATGACTCAGAAAAACAGACCGGATAATATGAATTATTTTAACTATGCCCTTGCAGAGGTACACGGAGCAAGAATAGAAGAGATTCAGAAAAGCAAGAAAAACGGTAAAAAGGTAGTAGGGACTTTTTGTGTTTTTGTACCGGACGAAGTGATTTTGGCCGCGGATGCGGTAGGAGTTGGACTTTGCTCTGGAAGTCAATTTTGGGTTGAAGATGGGGAAAAGGTATTACCGAGGAATATATGCCCTTTAGTTAAAGCTTTTATGGGAGCGAAAGTAAGCCGTACTTGCCCTTACTTTCAGTCAACCGATATGATTGTAGGCGAGACAACTTGTGATGCTAAAAAAAAGGCTTATGAAATATTGGAGGAATATATGCCTGTTCATGTAATGGAACTTCCCCAAATGAAAAGAGAGAAAGATTTTCAGGAGTGGCAGGATGAAATCAAGTTATTTATTAAAAAAATAGAAGAATTTACAGGTAATAAAATAACCGTTGAAAAACTGAAAAATTCAATTGATTTGGTGAATAAGAAGAGAAGAGCCTTAAAGAGGCTTTATGATTTGAGGAAACATACCCCTTCTCCTATTAGCGGGTTGGATGCTTTGTTAGTAAGCCAAGTGGCTTTTGTTGACGATCCCATAAGATTTACCGAGAAAACAGAAGAATTGTGCGATGAACTGGATGAAAGAATAAAAACAATGAAACCTAACGGTAGAAAGAGAATTATGATAACAGGAACCCCTATGTCTGTTCCTAATTGGAAAATTCATCATATTATTGAAGGATTGAATGCGGAAATTGTTGTAGAAGAGACATGTACAGGTACTCGATATTTTGAAAAGGAAGTTTTTGATGAAGGAGATACAATTGATGATCTCGTAAGAAACATAGCTGAAAGATATATGAATATAAATTGTGCCTGTTTTACTCCAAATAATGATAGAATAGATGACATTATTAAGTATGCTGAGGAGTATAATGCTGATGGGGTAATTTATTGTAATCTATCTTTCTGTCATACTTATGCCATAGAATATGGAAAATTAGAAAAGGCATTAAAAGAGAATAATATTCCGTTAATCAATATAGAAACAGATTATTCCGAAGAAGATGTGGGACAGATAAGAACAAGGGTTGAGGCATTTTTGGAGATGATTTAGTGGAGAAGAATTTTATACTTTTTCCAAATTATACTCAGGGTTTGAAATTAGAATCCTTGTTAAAGAATAAAAAGATTAAGTATGTTATATCCCCAACTCCAAGACAACTTTCTAAATGTTGCGGCATTTCCATAATGTATGAGAAAAGAGATGAAGAAAATATCAAATCTATTATCAGAGACAATTCTGTAGAGGTTTTAGGATTGTATTCGTTAGATTAGAAGTAAGGGCGTGAAAAGATGTATTATATTGGGATAGATATTGGTTCAACTGCTTCCAAAGTTTCGGTTTTTAATCAAGATGATTTAGTTTTAAATATGGTGATGCCGACGGGATGGAACAGCTTGGACACTTCAATGAAGATAAAAAAGAGCTTGGATGAACAATCCATTGATGTAGATAAATCCGTAGTAGTAGCAACAGGATATGGAAGGGTATCCGTTCCTTATGCGAAAAAAACCGTTACCGAGATTACTTGTCATGGCAAGGGAGCTTATTATTTGGCGGGAGAAGATATAACGGTGATGGATATTGGTGGACAAGATACTAAGATTATAACCGTCAAAGATGGAAATGTAACAAACTTTTTAATGAATGACAAATGTGCCGCGGGAACCGGAAGATTTATTGAATTAATGTCAAATACATTGGGAGTTTCCATAGAAGAAATGGGGGAAATAGCTCTATACGGCAAAAATATCAAAATTACCAGTATGTGTACGGTTTTTGCCGAATCTGAAGTGATTAATCTTATTGGGAGCGGAACAAAACGAGAGGATATAGCACGAGGTGTATTTAATTCTATCATCGGACGAATTAAAACTCTTTTAAATAAAAACGGAATGAGCGGAGCTCTTTATTTAACAGGGGGTTTATGTGAGTTAAAACCATTTGTACAAATTTTATCAGAAAGTATCGGACAGGAAATCCATACGAATCCTTTAGCCAGGTATGCAGGTTCTATAGGAGGAGCTCTATTAGCTAAAAAGTTAGTGATATAAGTAAAAAAACCGTGAGGAATAGAATACGGGAACAGTTTATTGAGGAGGAAACACTTACATTAAATTGAAATATGGATAGTGTGCAGTTTATTATGGCGTATACTTAGTTTTAGTTACGCCGTTTTTTTATAAATATAGGTGATGAATAAAAAACATTGACATAAAATTTTATTTTAAATATAATGAGTTTAACTCTGAGGAATATTATAGTTATATGGATTTGAAATTTGTAATATAAAATATATGATATGAAATATAAATAAAACATATTGTGATTTATATTAATAAAAAAATAAAAAGGAGAATAATGATGCAAACAGTTATTATAACGGATTCTTGCAGTGATCTGCCGCTAAGCTTTATTGAGGGTAGTAATGTAGAAGCTTTAAGCCTTACTTGTCATTTTAAAGATGAGGAATATAAGGATGATTTTGGGAAATCCATCAGCTATAAAGATTTTTATAATCGGGTAAGGAATGGTGAAACTCCTACTACGTCTCAAATTAATACTTATACATTTGTAGAGGAATTTAAGAAATATATATCCATGGGTAAAAGCATTATTTACATAGGATTTTCTTCGGCATTAAGCGGTTGCGTAGCAAGTGCGGAATCTGCGAAAAACGAAATCATGAAAGAATATCCAAATGCGGATGTTGCAGTTGTAGATACAAAAAGTGCTTCTTTAGGGCAGGGACTACTTGTGTATTATGCTTATGATATGCTTTTAAAGGGGAAAAGTAAAGAGGATATAGTGAATTGGCTTGAAGATAACAAATTGAAAATGAATCATTACTTTACGGTAGAGAGTTTGTTTCACCTTTTGAAGGGAGGGAGGATTTCTAAAACAACTGCAGTTTTAGGGACTTTGCTTCAAATAAAGCCTGTACTTCATGTTAACATAGAGGGAAAACTTGTTTCTCTGCACAAAGTAAAGGGAAGGAAGAGTTCTTTAAAAGCTTTGGCAAAAGAGCTGCAAAACAAGATTGTACATCCGGAAGAACAGGTAATTGCTATTAGTCATGGGGATTGTTTAGAAGATGCAAATTTTTTAAGAAAATTGGTGTTAGATGAGTGTAAAGTGAAGGATATAATAATTAACAATGTAGGGCCTGTTATAGGATCTCATTCCGGTCCCGGAACTGTAGCGTTATTTTTTATGGGAGAGAGCAGATAGAAGATTAATTGTACATATATTTATATAATTTCAATTGAGATATTGACAGCAGTAAATATTTAGATTATAATAATGAAAAATATAGTTTTTGATGAAGAGGAGTAGTAATTAAAAGTAAAGTACAGAGAGTCGGTGATGGTGGAAATCCGATGTCCAATTTTAATGAAGACACCTCGGAGATAACAGGCTGAAGTTAAAGTAGGTCTGTTCGCTTAAAGCGTTATATTTACTTGAGTGAGGTATGTGTTTATATATCTAACTTAGGGTGGCAACACGGGAATAAAACCTCTCGTCCCTTTATGGAGACGAGGGGATTTTTTATTTATTGAAGGAGGGAATTTAACATGGGAGAAAAAATGGGAAATTTGAGAAGAACAGATATGTGTGGTAATTTGAGATTAGATGATGTGGGAAGAGAAGTAATTCTTATGGGATGGGTACAAAGACAGAGGAATCTCGGTTCTTTGATATTTGTTGATTTGAGAGATACCAGCGGAATTACTCAGGTTGTTTTTGATGATACGATTTCTAAAGAAATATTTAAAAAGGCAGAGAAGATTAGAAGTGAATATGTTCTTGCTGTTAGAGGTAAAGTAAGAAAAAGAGAATCGGTAAATAATGAAATTCCTACAGGGAAAATAGAGATATTAGCTGATACTCTAAAAATTCTGGATGAATCGGAGACTCCGCCTATCTATATCAAGGACGGAGATGAAGTATCAGAGGCTATGAGGTTGAAATATAGGTATTTGGATTTGAGAAAACCCTCTATGCAAAAGAAATTAAAGATGCGTCACAAAGCAGCTAAAATTATAAGGGATTTTCTCGATGAAAATAACTTTGTGGAAATTGAGACTCCAATGCTTACAAAACCTACTCCGGAAGGAGCAAGGGATTATTTGGTTCCCAGTAGGATAAACGCAGGAAAATTTTATGCTCTTCCTCAATCTCCCCAATTGATGAAACAACTTTTAATGGTATCAGGAATGGACAGATATTATCAAATAGTAAGATGTTTCAGAGATGAAGATTTAAGGGCTAACAGGCAGCCGGAATTTACCCAAGTGGATATGGAAATGAGCTTTGTTGATATAGAAGATGTGATTGAAGTAAATGAAAGACTTTTGAAAAGATTATTTAAAGAACTAAAGGGTGTTGATATTACTATTCCTATTCAAAGAATGACATATAAAGAAGCAATGAACAGATTTGGTTCCGATAAGCCGGATTTGAGATTTGGGTTTGAAATAAGGGATATAAGCGATCTTGTAGGAAATTCATCTTTTAAGGTATTTAAGAATACTATTGACAATAATGGACAGGTAAGAGGAATAAATGTTGACGGCCACGAAGGTGATTTTTCGAGAAAGGATATTTCGAAACTGGAAGAATATATAAAAACTTTCGGCGCAAAAGGTCTTGCTTGGATTAAGATAACTAAAGAAGAAATTTCATCACCAATAGCTAAATTTTTATCTAAAGAAGAATTGGATAATATAATAGAAAGAATGAACGGAAAAGCAGGAGACCTACTTCTGTTTGTGGCAGATAAAGAAAATATAGTCCTTGACAGTCTGGGAAATTTAAGAGTAGAAATTGCCAAAAAATTAAATGTGATAGATAAAGATGACTTAAAACTTTTATGGATAACCGAATTTCCTCTTTTCGAATGGAGTGAGGAGGAGAAAAGATATGTGTCTAAGCATCATCCTTTTACCCATCCGATGGATGAGGACATTGACCTTCTTGAAACTCAGCCTGAAAAAGTAAGAGCTAAGGCTTATGATATAGTTATAAACGGAGATGAAATGGGAGGAGGAAGTATAAGAATAAATGATTCGGACCTTCAGGAGAGAATGTTTAAAGCTTTAGGATTTACTATGGAGGAAGCTTGGAATAAATTCGGATTTCTTCTCGAAGCATTTAAATACGGAACTCCCCCCCACGGTGGATTGGCTTATGGCTTTGACAGATTGATGATGCTTCTTACGGAAAGTGATAATATAAAGGATGTTATTGCTTTTCCAAAAACTCAGAGTGCTACTTGCTTATTAACGGATGCACCCACGGAAGTCAGCGAAAAACAATTGGAGGAAGTTCATATTAAAGTCAATTTAAAATAAGAGGAATAATTTGAGGATGCTGAAAATACTACCGGAACACAATAACCGATTAGTGGTTGTTGTGTTCCGGTAGTTAATTATAGTTTTTTTAAGAATTTCAACCAAGGTACATTGTCTACTCAATAACTACAATAAAAATAAATTGTTGTCGACCCCTAATAATGTAAAAAGTCCCGGGGATCGACGGCGATTTATTTTTTTGCATAATTAAGTAATACCAATAAATATATAGAGATTATTAAGAAATTATATAAATTTTTTGGTTTGACAAAAAATAAAGAATATAATAATATCAATGTATAAATGGATTTATAATACCTAATGAGGAATTGAAACTCTGCATCTTTTTTTATACTTTTTGTATTATACGGCAAATTTATAATACCTAATGAGGAATTGAAACCGATACCAGGAGAACCAAAAAGCAAGCTAAGACATAGGATTTATAATACCTAATGAGGAATTGAAACTTCGCTTCTATTTCAATTTTCCCGCGAGGGAAAAGATTTATAATACCTAATGAGGAATTGAAACTAGGGAGTGTAGATAGGCTGTACAAGGTTGATAGAGATTTATAATACCTAATGAGGAATTGAAACACCTTTTTTGCCCAGTCAGGATCACCAGTCCATGCCCAGATTTATAATACCTAATGAGGAATTGAAACTTCTTTTTTCTTTCATCCAATCTGGCTCAATTCCAAATTTATAATACCTAATGAGGAATTGAAACTTTTCAATCACACATAGCTGAAAATCCGCTATACTAATTTATAATACCTAATGAGGAATTGAAACAATTTCTATTCAACATCGGAAAGCCATTGCTATATGATTTATAATACCTAATGAGGAATTGAAACTATTCATTGCTGTCTATTACCGCCCGGTGAAGAGATGATTTATAATACCTAATGAGGAATTGAAACCCATTTGATTTTTTATATCTATCCATTAGATAGCTTATTTATAATACCTAATGAGGAATTGAAACAGATTTGAAATGACTTCTCTTGAATCCATCATTTCCTTATTTATAATACCTAATGAGGAATTGAAACAGTCCTGGGAAGAAGGCATCAAAGCACAAGTGGATCATTTATAATACCTAATGAGGAATTGAAACTTTGTCCCTCTGCCAAATCCGCCCTTACGTTCTTGAATTTATAATACCTAATGAGGAATTGAAACCGAAAAATGGATATCGGCCGGTTCAGATGGCTATATGATTTATAATACCTAATGAGGAATTGAAACTCCCGCTCCAATCACGTTTCTTTTTAGGTCGCTCCCAATTTATAATACCTAATGAGGAATTGAAACTATGCAGTATCAAATACTATGTTATATAGTATTGAATTTATAATACCTAATGAGGAATTGAAACGCGGTAAACAACAATAAGCCAATAGGGCCTAACAGATTTATAATACCTAATGAGGAATTGAAACAAGCCGTTGCGGCGACGTAAAATAGGCTTTTAAGTCGATTTATAATACCTAATGAGGAATTGAAACTGTGCTGGTAATACAGCTTACCACGGCCGCATAAAAATTTATAATACCTAATGAGGAATTGAAACCCGTTCATCATGCAGACTTGGTAATCTGCATTGGTAATTTATAATACCTAATGAGGAATTGAAACGTGGGGTATTGCAAAGCAAGGCGATAGAAACGGATCATTTATAATACCTAATGAGGAATTGAAACCCCAATGCCGTTTTTCTTTCATGTATCTTTTATATTATTTATAATACCTAATGAGGAATTGAAACACAGTGATGTTTCTATCCTGCTATATACAGGTTGGTAATTTATAATACCTAATGAGGAATTGAAACCCGGCAATAAAAACCGGAAAGATAAAAGAGATGATTATTTATAATACCTAATGAGGAATTGAAACACGAGTTTTTACAAACTAATAAAGACTTTATGAAAATTTATAATACCTAATGAGGAATTGAAACAAAATAAAGAAGAAGAGCCTAAATAAAGGCTCTTTTATTTATAATACCTAATGAGGAATTGAAACGTCTGAGTATTGAAGGAACCATACTCTATTGCAAATAATTTATAATACCTAATGAGGAATTGAAACGAGACAGAGCTGCAGATGGAAAGAAGAGCTGCTAGTATTTATAATACCTAATGAGGAATTGAAACGCACCTGGTCGTGCTGGAGGTCTTTTCTTCTGTCCAATTTATAATACCTAATGAGGAATTGAAACATGGTATAAGCTTATAAACCTATATCATTTTTATAATTTATAATACCTAATGAGGAATTGAAACAGTTTTGAAAATCTTTTCCATACTAGAATTGATTTGAATTTATAATACCTAATGAGGAATTGAAACTTTGTTTCGCTGTTAATGTTTTCATTTTTACCCTCCTATTTATAATACCTAATGAGGAATTGAAACACCTTAGTCTTCATAAACTTGTAGGTATATTCATAAATTTATAATACCTAATGAGGAATTGAAACTATGACTAAGCAAAACATCGGGTTGTTCGAGCTAGTATTTATAATACCTAATGAGGAATTGAAACTAAGAGATAAATATAAAAATAGTGTTAAATTTATAAATTTATAATACCTAATGAGGAATTGAAACCACACTATACAACCGTTCAAATATCTACACTTTACTATTTATAATACCTAATGAGGAATTGAAACTTTTAAAGGAGGTATTGAAAATGAATGAATTAGTATATTTATAATACCTAATGAGGAATTGAAACCCTACAAGCCTTGACTGTTGCCATTCTGCCATTTGTTATTTATAATACCTAATGAGGAATTGAAACTTTAGGTCTCGGATATAGGTATACACGCCAACACGAATTTATAATACCTAATGAGGAATTGAAACCCAATACTACAAAGGAATACGTTTTATTTTTATAAAATTTATAATACCTAATGAGGAATTGAAACGACGTTATGGCGGCTACAAGGGCCTACAACAGATGATTTATAATACCTAATGAGGAATTGAAACGTACAAGCCTACAAAGCGGGGGTAAGGGGCCGCTTATTTATAATACCTAATGAGGAATTGAAACTGTAAGCTACCAAGCCGCTTAACCCGTTAGTTTCCAAATTTATAATACCTAATGAGGAATTGAAACCTTGGAAGTTTATAAAAGAAAATCCATGTCAGGGCGATTTATAATACCTAATGAGGAATTGAAACATAGCTATGTTGCTATCGGAATGTCCTATTCTTTCGTATTTATAATACCTAATGAGGAATTGAAACCCTACAGAGATAAGGATGGAAGTATTCAGGCTATAGATTTATAATACCTAATGAGGAATTGAAACACAGTCCTACCACAAGTTGTTCTTGTTTGCATATTCATTTATAATACCTAATGAGGAATTGAAACAACCATACAACCGCCGCATATGTTGCCAACATAATTATTTATAATACCTAATGAGGAATTGAAACTGTAAACTTGTGTCACTCCTATTCTTTCTGCTAATTATTTATAATACCTAATGAGGAATTGAAACTACCTCGGAGAGGACGATATGACAACAGATAAATTATTTATAATACCTAATGAGGAATTGAAACTTTTATGAGCATTTTTAATTTGAGAGTACGTTTTTCGATTTATAATACCTAATGAGGAATTGAAACGAAGGAAGGAGGGCGATATAATGGCATGGCAAGAACCAATTTATAATACCTAATGAGGAATTGAAACTTGTAATAACCTTTCATCATTCTACCTCCCCTATCATTTATAATACCTAATGAGGAATTGAAACATGCTGTGGTATATTCATTAAGCATATTCTTTTCTGATTTATAATACCTAATGAGGAATTGAAACAAAGGACAGCAGTACATGGAAGTTGACGAAGAAACCGGATTTATAATACCTAATGAGGAATTGAAACCCCCCTAACCTTGTACGTAATATCTGCATATTCTGATTTATAATACCTAATGAGGAATTGAAACTAAACTAAAGGTTCCGGTATAAAATCGCCTTTTTTAATTTATAATACCTAATGAGGAATTGAAACTTTCCGCTATCTTTTCATCCACCGCCGCCTCTGCTATTTATAATACCTAATGAGGAATTGAAACGATGCTCCGTTCTTCAATGAAAGCATAGCCATAGTAATTTATAATACCTAATGAGGAATTGAAACCCACTATCAAAAAGCTTTCTTGCAACCTTTTTATTTAATTTATAATACCTAATGAGGAATTGAAATGGATTTGAAATTAATTTCTGTTAAGTTACTAACATGGACATCACTATCTGTCTTCGACACTATTATTATAACAAAAAAGTATTGAAAATACTGATGTACAGTAGTTTTCAATGCTTTTTTTCGGTATCCTCGAATTATCTCTCTTATTTATGCTTAAAAAGATTTTTGCCATGGTATATAATAAAGGAAATATAAAATTGAGTTCAAGGAGAGATTTAGATGAACCAAATTGGTTTAGTATTAAAAACGGATGGAAATAATGCTGAAGTTGAAGTCAAAAGGTCTACTGCTTGCGGGCATAGTTGTGAGAGCTGTTCGGCTATGTGCAAAGCTCCGAGCATTATTGTAAATGTTCCGAATTCCCTTGGAAGCAAGGTGGGGGATTATGTTGAGATAGACATGAAAGAGAACAAAATTTTAAAATATGCATTTATTATGTATGTAATACCTTTTTCAATATTCCTCTCAGGTATTTTTTTAGGAATAAAAGTTTTTAAAAAGACAGGATTAGCTAATTATGAAATTTATAGTTTTGCTATAGGTTTAATATTTCTTGCTGCTGCATTTTTTATAGTAAAAATTATTGACAAAAGAATTTCAAATAAAAAGGAGAGCCAATTTGAAATGAAAAGAATTATTTAGCTAAGATTTATTTCTGACTCTCTTGATAGAATAGCTTAAGGTAGAAGAAATTATTATACCTGAAGCAATAGCTACAGCAATGAATAGCGTTTCAGTTCCAAGATTGGCAGCATCGGAAAAGTTTTTTCCTATTAAGGCGAACATGGTATAATACATTCCGGCTCCGGGGACTAAGGGAATTATTCCCGGTATTATATATATGGTTGCTGGTTTTCTAAAATTTCTTGATAGTATTTCTCCCATAATTCCGACGGCAAGAGCAGCGGAAAAAGTACCGGCAATGGCTGAATCGAAAATATTTGAAATATTTAAATTGATAAACCATCCTAAGGCTCCTACAATTCCTGACTTTATTATGGTGTCTTTCGGTATATTAAAAAGAATAGCAAACCCCATAGTGGAGAAAAAAGAAAATATAATTTGTCTAATCACATTATTGCCCCCTTAAAATATAATTTTAATACAAGACCTACTCCAAAAGCTATTGAAAAAGCAATGATTGCAGCTTCTATCCCTCTGGATGATCCGGAAATGAAATCTCCCGACATAGTGTCTCTTATAGAATTTGTAATAGCTACTCCCGGTACTAAAGGCATTATGGAACCTATTATTATCATATCCATATTTTTTCCTATATGCAATTTAACTAATAGTATGGATAAAATAGAAGCTAAAAATGCTCCTACAAAATTATTAATAAAGAAAGTTATTTCCCTTTTTGCTAAATAATTTGTTACGAATACTACTAAAAGGCTTACCATAAGACTAGAAATAAAATCCATAAAAGTACCTCCGAACATTATTGTATAAAAAGATCCTGCCAAACTTCCGAATACTAATTTTGTTAAATTATTGTATATATGAGTATTATTTATTCTTTCAAGTCTTTTAAGCCCTTCTTCTATACTTATATTTCCATTAACAAATTCTCTGGAAAAATTATTTACCATATCTATTTTATTTAAATCAATGGAAATACTTTTAATTCTTTTGATATATGTTATAATCTCTTCATCGTATTCTACTGAAACGGATATTCCCGTAGCTGTTACCAAGGATTCTACATAATTAATATTTTTTCGAGATTTACATATTCTGTTTATAGTATCTTCCACCCTATAGGTTTCAGCACCGCTTTTGAGCATTATCTTTCCTGCAAGTATGGATAATATCAAAAGTTTTTTTACTTCATCATATTCATTCCTGTTTTCATGCATTAGAAATACCACCTTTTTATAACTATTTATCTTGTAAAATTTTATAATAATTTATATAATAATGTAGGAGACCATATTTTAGATATAATTATTATACTACATTGTTTAAACATTTTTTCAAGGAAATATTGATTATTAATTATTTTATAACCCGTAGGAAAATTTTATTTTTATTAATGCATATTTTCCGTAAAATGGGTTTCAAAAAGGCTCTCTTAATATATTAATGTTTCAATAAAAGCCTTTTTTATAAATTAATACGGAGGAGGAAATTAAATGGATTTTCAAAATCTACAAAAAAATGATCCTGAGGTATTAAAGGCAATTGAGTTGGAAATATCAAGGCAGAGGAATAAGATAGAACTCATTGCGTCGGAAAATTTTGTTTCAAAGCAAGTTATGGAGGCTATGGGAAGCCAGCTTACCAATAAATATGCTGAAGGCTATCCTGCAAAAAGGTATTATGGCGGATGTGAATATGTTGATATAGTAGAAAATTTGGCCAGGGACAGATTAAAGAAACTTTTTAATGCAGAGCATGCAAACGTTCAACCTCATTCCGGATCAAATGCTAATTTGGGAGTATATTTTGCGGTACTTAAACCTGGAGATAAAGTTTTGGGAATGAATCTTTCCCAAGGAGGTCATTTAACTCATGGAAGTCCTGTAAATATTTCGGGAACTTATTTTAATTTTGTTCCCTATGGGGTTGATAAAAAAACTGAAAGAATTGATTATGATCAATTGAGGGAAATAGCATTAAAGGAAAGGCCTAAGCTAATTGTTGCAGGGGCCAGTGCTTATCCGAGAATTATAGATTTTAAGAAATTCAAAGAAATAAGTGATGAGATAGGGGCATATTTAATGGTAGATATGGCTCATATCGCCGGATTGGTAGCAGCAGGTCTTCATCCGAGTCCCGTTCCCTATGCTGATTTCGTGACTACTACTACTCATAAAACGTTGCGAGGCCCAAGAGGAGGAGCAATATTATGCAAGGAAAAATATGCTAAAATTATAGATAAAGCAATATTTCCGGGGATTCAAGGCGGACCTTTGATGCATGTTATTGCTGCAAAGGCTGTCAGTTTTGGAGAAGCATTAAAGGATGATTTTAAGGATTACCAGAAGCAGATAATTAAAAATGCCAAAGTTTTATCCGAAGAATTACTGAATAAAGGATTTAGATTAGTTTCAGGAGGTACTGATAATCACCTTATACTTATAGATGTGAGAAGCAAAGGATTAACAGGGAAAAAAGCGGAAGCCATGCTGGATGAAATAGGGATTACCGCTAATAAAAATACTATACCTTTTGATCCGGAAAGCCCATTTGTTACGAGCGGGGTGAGAATAGGAACACCGGCAGTTACTACCCGTGGAATGAAGGAAGAGGATATGAAGGAAATAGCTGAAATTATGAACTTGGCTTTAGACGAAAGAAACGATAGGGGAGAACTAAAGGAAAGAGTATTGAAATTATGTTCGAGATTTCCGTTATATGAATAATAAATAATTAGAAAAGATGACCTTAGGTCATCTTTTTTATAATCCATAGGAATGCCTTATTTTCTCTTTTATTTAATAGAAATGAATATATTTGTTTTATAAGGAAAATATATAATAGGTATAATAAATAAAGAAGGTGTTTTATGGATAAATACGGCTATATAATAATCCCTTCCATATTATTGGGTTTTTTATCAAGATTATCTATGCTGAAAGTTGATTATAGGCAGTATCCCAGTTATCCTCAGGGCGTTTTTTCTCATGTTACTTTAGGACTTATAGCAGCAAGTTTGGGGGCAGTTGCCATTCCTTCATTAATGGAAAAAGAGTTTTCTGCGGTTACTTTTCTCTCATTGGCGGCACAACAGTTTAGGGAAGTAAGAAATTTAGAGAGACAAAGCTTGGAGAAAATTGATGAGACAGAATTAGTTCCCAGAGGAACAGCATATATAGAGGATATTTCTAAAGCCTTTGAGGCAAGAAATTATATGGCAATGCTTACGTCTTTATTAGTAAGTATTTTTATAACAATTGGCGGAAGATATTTTAAAACAGTTTATGCTATGCTTATAGGAATTATCTTAGGGATTATAATAATTTTTTTATTCAACAGGACTATATCCAGAGATACTATAGAAGAGATAGCGGATGTATATCCGGCAAAAATATCATTTGATGGGCCATTACTCATAGTAAACGGTGTATCTATTATAAATATAGGCTACAAACCAAGCAGAGATATATATTTAAAAAAAGGGATAGCAGTGGAAATTATTCCGAAGGATAAAAACAGTATGGTTACCCTTTCAAATTTGGGACAGAGAAAATCAATAGAACATAATGTTTCTGTGCTGTTGGGAGTAAGAAAGGACGTAGATCAGCCTGATTTTAGCCCTCTTGCAGCAAGGGATCCCGATACCGGTAAAATTGTTATGGCTGTTGTAAGTATGGAAAATGATGTAAATTATTTAGTCAGATTAGTTGAAAAAACCATAGTGCTGGAAAGTGCGAAGAAGAAACCTTTGGATTCCTATGTGGGAAGAAAAGCATCAGATTAGGAGGGACAGAAAATGGATGTGGAAATTAAGGGTAATATATTGGCTGTAGTAACTACGGATGAAAAAAAGATAATGTGTGGAGGTGTACCTGTTTTTCTTGCTGAAGATAAAGAAGAACAAGAAAAACTGTCATTGAAATTATCCAAAATAACTTCAGGGACCATTCATGATTTGGAAAATGGTTGTTATATTATAGTATCCCATTAGTTTGTTTCTATTTACATTAATCGGTTCCTATTATAAAATATAAATGTATTTAAATAATTTGATGAAAGGATACCTATGGAATTAAAAATAGCAAATTTACCTAAAAACATAATTGAAAGTGTAGAGAAGGGAAGTATAGCTGAAGAATTAGGAATTCAACAGGGAGATCTTTTAGTTTCCGTTAATGATCATGAAGTAAGGGATATAATAGATTATAAGTATTTAATTTCAGATGAATATATTGTTGTCAGAATTGAAAAAAAGAACGGAGAAGTATGGGATTTGGAGATTGAAAAGGAATATGACGAAGATTTGGGAATAGATTTTTTCAACCCGTTAATTGATAAAGCTAAGAGCTGCCAAAACAAGTGTATCTTTTGTTTTATAGATCAACTTCCGAAGAATATGAGGAAAACTTTATATTTTAAAGATGATGATTCAAGGTTATCTTTTTTGCAAGGCAACTTTATTACTCTAACTAATTTAAATGATGAGGATATTGACAGGATAATAAAATATAGATTAAGTCCCATAAACATTTCAGTTCATACTACTAACCCGGATCTCAGAATAAAGATGTTGAATAATAAAAATGCCGGTAATATAATGGATATACTTAGAAAATTTAAAAAAGGGAAATTAGAAGTGAACTGTCAAATAGTACTGGTACCTCATGTTAACGATGGGTATGAATTAAAAAGGACAATAGATGATCTGTCAGAACTATATCCAAGCGTTAAGAGTGTTGCGATAGTGCCTGTAGGGTTAACAAAATACAGAGAAAATTTATTTCCTGTGGAACCTTTTAATACTAAAATGGCAGAGGAGCTTATAGACAGCATAGAAAAAATACAGGGAAAATTATTTCAAAATATAAATACAAGATTTGTTTTTTTGTCAGATGAATTTTATGCAATGACTGATAGAAGTCTCCCATCCTATGAAGAATATGAAAAATTTCCTCAATATGAAAACGGAGTAGGGTTGATGAGGCTTTTTAGTCATGAAATAGAAAATGAATTGAAAAATATAAGAGAAAATATATCTTTAAATAGGAATTATATAATTCCTACAGGAACTTTAGCTTATAAATTTATGTTAAGTATAACCGAAAAAGTATCTTCAAAATTTGATGGCCTTAACCTAAGGGTAGTTCCTATTATTAATAATTTTTTTGGCCGTACGATTACTGTTTCTGGACTGATAACTGGACAAGATCTAATTGAACAGCTTAAAGAATATAAAAACATAGATGGAATAATAATACCTAAGTGTATGCTGAGAAAAGGTGAAGAGATATTTCTGGATGATATTACGGTTGAAGATTTAAAAGATAAGTTGAAAACAAATGTAATTCTTTCAGATGTTTCCGGTGATTCATTTATAAAAATATTTAAGAAAGATTTGAGGTGATTTTATGGATAGACCTGTTGTTTCTATTGTGGGAAGACCAAATGTGGGTAAGTCCACTCTTTTTAATAGAATTGTAGGAAGAAGAGTTGCTATTACGGAAAATAATCCGGGTGTTACAAGGGATAGAATATATGAAGAGGCAGAGTGGTTAAACAAGTATTTTACAGTAATAGATACGGGAGGATTGGAACCATTCAGTGAGGATAAAATATTGTCTCAGATAAGACGTCAGGCGGAAATTGCTATAGAAATGTCTGATGTAATACTTTTTGTAGTAGACGGTTTGTCCGGAGTGACGGCTACAGACAGAGACATATCGAACATTCTGAGAAAATCAAAGAAAGAGGTAATATTAGTATGTAATAAAATTGATACGCCTAAGACTCCCGATGATATATATGAATTTTATGAATTGGGAATTGGAGAAATTATTCCCGTTTCTGCTGCTCAAGGTTTGGGCATCGGAGATTTGCTTGACGAAGTCGTAAAATATTTTCCTCAAAACAAAAATACTGAGGAGAATGAAAATATAATTAAAGTAGCGGTAATAGGAAAGCCAAATGCAGGTAAATCTTCTTTGATTAATAATATTTTGGGAGAAGAAAGGGTTATAGTAACAGATATTCCCGGGACTACAAGAGATGCTATAGATACCTATTTTACTTATGGAGATAATGAATTCATATTGATAGATACAGCGGGCTTGAGAAGAAAACGAAGTATATCCGAAGAAGTTGAGAGATATAGTGTGGTAAGGACATTATCTGCTATAGAGAGAGCAGATATATGTATTCTTGTGATAGACGGGGAAGATGGAATAACAGAGCAGGATGCAAAAATTGCAGGCTATGCCTATGAAAAAGGTAAAGCATGTGTAATCGCAGTTAATAAATGGGACATAGTGGAAAAAGAAGACAGAACGTATTTGGAATATGAGAGGGATATAAAGAATACTCTTCCTTTTATGATGTTTTCGCCTATTATATTTATTTCAGCCAAGACTGGCAAGAGAGTGAATAAACTTTTTGAAATAATTAAATCCGTATATTCTTCTTATACCAAAAGGGTTACCACAGGAGTATTAAATGATATAGTCAATGAAGCGGTTATTTTAAATCAACCTCCTACAGATAAAGGAAGAAGGCTTAAGGTTTTTTATGCAACTCAAATAGGAATTAAACCGCCTAAATTTTTGATTTTTATAAATGATAAAAAATTGATGCATTTTTCTTACGCCAGATATCTGGAAAATCAGATAAGAAATAATTTTGGATTTGAGGGAACTCCGCTTCAAGTTGAATTTAGGGAAAGGGAGGGTCAAAATTGAATAAGACCATATTTATAGCTGCAATCTCTTATCTCATCGGAAATTTTTCTTCTGCCTATGTTTTGGGGAGAAGGTTAAAAAAAACCGACGTCAGAAAATATGGAAGCGGTAATGCAGGAGCGACAAATGCATTGAGAGTATTTGGAGTGAAAATTGGATTAATAGTTTTTATGCTTGATATATTGAAAGGAATTATTGCATCAGCCATAGGAAATAAGATTTTGGGTTTTGACGGTATTATCATTGCAGGTATTTTTGTGGTGTTAGGTCATGACTGGCCTATATTTCTAAAATTTAAAGGGGGGAAAGGAATAGCTACTTCTCTTGGAGTTATGTTATATGTCCAATTTCCTATAGCTTTGATTTGCACATTAATAGGATTTTTAGTTATAGGAATAACTAAATATGTTTCTTTAGGCTCGATGATAGCGACTTTATTAGTTCCCATTTTTATAGTCTTATTTGATAGACCCTTTAATTTTAAGTTATTTATTTTTACAGTGATATTGGCAAGTATAGCTGTGTTTAAACACAGAAGCAATATTTCAAGGCTTATGAATGGAAAGGAATCAAAATTAGGACAAAGAATTCAATGATATTATTAGGAGGATGATTATGAAAAGAAAAATTGGGGTGATAGGAGGAGGCAGCTGGGGTACTGCCATAGCTATTTTGCTTTTAAATAAAGGTTATGATGTAAATTTATATTTGAGAGATGAAAAGCAACTTGAGAAAATAAGAGATTCAGGAGAAAATGCCAAATATCTTCCGGGAATTCCGATACCGGAAGATATAATGATAACTACTGATTTGGAGAAATCGTTATATGAAAGAGAGGTCGTTGTCACTAGCGTTCCTTCTCAGGTGGTCAGAAATGTATTGAATTCAGCCAAGAAGTACATAAATAAAGAACAGATCATAGTAAATGTGGCAAAAGGGATAGAAAACCATTCTCTTCTTAGAATTTCTCAGATAGTAGAAGAAATTCTTCCCAACAATAAATTTGCAGCTTTGTCAGGACCATCTCATGCCGAAGAAGTAGCTCGAAATGTTCCTACTGCTGTGGTAGCTGCTTCCAAGGAGAAAAATTTGGCCGAATATATTCAGGATGTATTTATGACTCCTTATTTTAGAGTATATACTAATCCGGACGTGATAGGGGTAGAACTTGGGGGTTCATTAAAAAACGTTATAGCTTTGGGAGCCGGTATATCGGATGGTCTAGGCTACGGAGACAACACTAAAGCTGCTCTTATGACAAGAGGAATCATAGAAATATCAAGGCTTGGGGGGAAAATGGGTGCCAACCGTGGAACTTTTTCGGGATTAGCAGGAATAGGAGATTTGATAGTTACTTGTACTAGTATGCATAGCAGAAACAGAAGGGCAGGAATACTTATTGGACAAGGAGTTAAAATAGAAGACGCAGTAAAAAGAGTAGGAATGATAGTTGAAGGAATAAAGACTACAGAATCAGCTTATGAACTCTCATTAAAATATAATGTGCCTATGCCTATAACAAAGGAAATATATGAAGTTTTGTATAGGGGAAGTGACGTAAAAAATTCAGTGTATAATTTGATGCTGAGAGACAAAAAACATGAAATGGAAGAAGCAGCTCAAGAAAATAAATATAACCGTTAACAAAATATACAAATAAGAGGCTTGTTGCACAATGAATAAATATTTATTCATTGTGCAACAGATTTTTTTATTCAATTATTTCTTCTTTACTGTATTTGTTTTTACAGTAATAGAAAATAGGAAGTCCTATTAAAGTCAAACCAATTCCCAATAATGAGCTTATAAACGAATCTTTGATCGTCATGAATATTAAATAACATCCCCCAAGTACCCCTAATATTGGTATTATAGGATATAAAGGTACTTTATAAAGTTTGTTGTTTCTTGGGTATTTCTTTCTTAATACGAATATTCCCAATATACCGAATGTAAAGAATATCCATATTGTAAATATACACAAATCTGTTATTGTATTAAACGTACCAAGCAGTATGAATATTATCGCGATTATAGTTTGAAATAATATTGAATTAATTGGTGTATCTAACTTTGGATTAACATGGCTTAAAACTCTATATTTTGGCAATTGTTTTCTTTGCCCCATTGCAAATGCAATTCTTACTCCACCGGCTAATTGTGCGTTCAATGCCGCAAAGGATGATAACAGCATGCCTATTGTTATAAAAGTGGTACCTACAGACCCAAAAAGTTTTATTGATACGTCTACTCCGATATTTTTTGAGGCGGCTACTGCAGATACGGGAAGTACATTAAATATAGCGATATTAAACAAAGCATAAACAACAATTACAAATGATAGCCCCAATATTATTGATTTAGGTAGATTTTTTTCCGGATTTACCATTTCATCTCCTAAAGTACAAGTTTGCATCCAACCGTCATAAGCCCATAAGACTCCAAGAAGCGCAACCCCTGTCCCGGCCCCTTTTGTTATACCATCTGTCATAAAACTAATGTCTCCTACAGTTCCTTTATATAATCCGAAAATAATTATAGCTGCCATAGGTACCAGTTTTCCAATCGTTGCCACAGTCTGCATTTGCATGCTGAGCTTGGTAGATATTATTTGCAAGACAACAATTAATAATAGTGTAAATATTGCAAGGAGTTTAACTCCCCAATTACCTAAGGGAACAAAATATGTTGCGAATGTTGCAAATGCTATAGCCATTGCAGCCGAACCTCCGGGACTTGAAATAATGCACTGTACCCAACCATATAAAAACCCGACAACATCACCGTATAATTCCACCAAATAAGTATATAACCCTCCTATTTTAGGAATATATGCGGCTATCTCCGATATTGTTAATGCACCGCACATTGAGATTAATCCTCCAATAACCCATATAGCCAATGCACTGCCGGCAGAACCCATGTTTGTTAAAACTACGGCAGGCTTCAAAAATATTCCCGTCCCGATTACAAAGCCAATTACATAGGCCATCCCTTCAACAAGTCCAAGGTTTCTTTTTAATTTTCCGTTTTTTTTATTCATTACTATAACTCCTCCTGTTTTAGGATATTTTGATTTATGCTTAAAAACGGATAATTTTATATTTAATGTAAAACCATCCGTTTTAGTATATATTTGTTCAAATGAACCTTAAACTATCTAAAATTCAGATAAAGCTTCGTGAACATCTGTATAAGGAAGATTAAATGCATCGGCTGTAGGTTTAAATGTTAGAATACCCTTTACAAAATCTAATCCGTGAATGAGATTTACATTTTCCCTGGCAGCTTTCAGCCATCCTTTATCAGCAATTTCCAATATATAAGGAATCGTTGCATTAGATAAAACTATTGATGAAGTATTAGCTACGGCACTGGGCAAGTTAGGGATACCTATATGTCTGATTCCGTCAACTACAAACACCGGATTTTCATGAGTACTATATTGAGATGTTTCAATTGCTCCGCCCGGTTCCGCATCAATATCTACTATCAATGAATTTGGCTTCATATACTTTAGCATATCCTTAGAGATTATTGTTAATCCTGGGAACCATTTTACGGCATTAATAACTAAATCAGCATCAGATATTGCTTTGATAACGTTAGCCTTGTTAGAATATAGTGTTTTTGCTTCCGGCAGTAAATGAGACTCTATTTCTCTCATTTTCTTAATATTTATATCCATTAAAGTAACGCTTGCTCCAAGGCCAATCCCTAATTTTCCGGCGCGCAGTCCTACATTGCCGCATCCAAATATAACTATTTTTACATTGCCGGCTCCCGGTGCTCCGCATACCAGTTTACCGTTACCGCCGTTTGTATTGAATAGGTTATACACTCCTACCAACAGGCCTATGTCTCCCGCTATCTCACTCATTGGAATAAGAAGCGGGAATTCTCCGTTTTTATCTTTTACATCCTCATAGGCAAATGCAACAACCTTATTATCCAAAAGTGCTTTTGTTTCAGGCAAACGGTTTGCAGAATGAATATAAGTCATAATAATATGGTTTTCCTTTAACAACCCGAATTCTTCGGGCAGTATTTCTTTGACCTTTACAATCAATTCTGCCTTTCCGTAGACTTCATTCATATTAGAAACAATTTCTGCCCCGACTTTTTTATATTCATCGTCATTAAATCGGCTGGCTGCTCCGGCATTAGCCTCAACAATAACATTGTGGCCTTTGTCAACTAATTTTTCTACATTTGCTGGGGTTATGGCAACTCTAAATTCTCCGCTTTTAATTTCTTTAGGTAATCCTATTATCATTTTCTTGCTCCTTTCCCTATTTTAAATCATCATGCATGATGTATGAATATAATAAATGCACAAACCATGCCAAATAAAAGAAATGGCTGTTTACATTATTTCAGCCATTTCTTTAGGAAAACATTTAATTAAAACGGTAAAGATATTTTTATTTAAACCGATAAAGGTCTTTTAAATTAATAATTATACTCCCTTCGGCTGACAAGTAAAAAAAATTTTACTTACTAAAATTTCTTTACCTACTTATTTAAAGAATACTTATTTAATTTATAATTAAGGGCTTGTTTGGATAATTTCAGTTTTTTTGCTGTTTCGGCATAACTTGAAGAATTTTTTATTGCATCTTGAATAATGGAGCATTCAAATTTTTCCACCATTTCTTGAAGTGAAAGGTCCTTATTACTGATCCCCGGTAATATATTATTCATTTTTATTTGTTCAATAATATAGGAAGGCAAATCTTTTTTTTGTATCAAGTTCGATGAAGCCAAATTAAATGCACCTTCGATAATATTTTTAAGTTCTCTGACATTTCCCGGCCAATGGTAACTTTTAAATATTTTTTCCACTTCTTCATCAATATCTATGATATTTTTGTTCATCTGTTTATTAAAAACATTTATAAAGTATTTAACAAGATAAGTCAAATCATCTAAACGCTCCCTTAGAGGAGGTATATTCAGGTAAACTACACTTAATCTATAAAACAAATCTTCCCTTAACTTATTTTCTTTTATACACTTTATTGGGTCTTCATTAATAGCGGAAATTATTTTCACATCAATATCTATCGGTTCTTCTCCTCCTACGCGTGTAATTTTCTTTTCCTCAATAGCTTTTAAAATTTTAGGTTGAACGCTTAATTCCATGGAATTAATTTCATCCAAAAACAAAACTCCTCCATTCGCTATCTCAAAAAGACCAGGTCTACTCAAAGAACCTGTAAAACTTCCCTTAATAGTTCCAAACAATATACTTTCTAACAATGTAGAAGGTATAGCGGCACAATTTTGAGAAACAAATTTTTTGTTTTTTCTATTGCCACATGTAAATAGTGATTGGGCGACTAATTCCTTGCCGGTTCCCGTCTCACCAAAAATCATTACAGACGAATTTGTATCTGATATTTTGGAAATTTTATTTTTTAATGACAACATATTAGGAGATAATGTTACTATGTCGTCAAGAGTATATAACTTACTTTTATTATTATCATTCATAGACAGCATAATTCCTTGACGTTCGTAACTTGAGACATCAACTACACCAATTAATTTATCCTTATCAAAAATGGGCAATGTAGTATTTGTAGCACACACAACTTGTCCCCTACAATTAGTAAAGACCTGTTGTTCATTAGGTATAGGTCTACAGGTTCTTAACACACGTAAAATACTGCTGGTTTCGTCATCCAAACTAACATAGACATCTAATACATGTTTTCCGATGACATCCTTCTCCGTAAGACAATTTAAATCAGGTCTAGAATTTCGGTAATATTGTATTATAGCGTTTTCATCGGTTACAACAACTCCATCTACATAATTAAATATATTAAATATTTGCTCTACGTATCTTCTTATCATTTATTTCACCACCAATATAATTATTTTAATATTTTTATTATATTATGAAAATTACGAAAAAACAATTGTATGAATATTATCTTTTTAGTAACTCCTTGCCCTTTAATAAACTTACCTTTTTTATTTAAGAAATTTTATTTCTCTTCTTGATTGCCTGTCATATTATAGAGGGTTGTGAACATATATATAATATTAAGAATTGTATCAATATAACAAAATGGAGGGGTAAAAAGGGTTGAATATATATAATGTTAAGAGAGCATATAATTAATTAAATTGAAAGGGAGGGAGACAGTTGAAAGCATTCAATATATACAATGATATCGCGGAAAGAACGGATGGAGATATTTATATAGGCGTAGTCGGTCCGGTGAGAACAGGAAAATCTACATTTATTAAGCGTTTTATGGATTTATTGGTAATACCTAATATTGAAAATAAATATAAAAAAGAAAGAGCAAAGGATGAGTTACCTCTTAGCGGTGCGGGAAAAACTATAATGACTACAGAACCCAAATTTGTTCCTAATGAAGCGATAGAATTGGTTTTAAAAGATAATGTAAAATTTAAAGTCAGAATGGTCGACTGTGTAGGATATTTAGTCAAAGGAGCTTTAGGTCATGAGGAAAATAATATACCGCGGATGGTTACTACCCCTTGGTATGAAAAGGAAATACCTTTTGAAGAAGCAGCAGAAATAGGGACAAAGAAGGTTATAACAGATCACTCGACTATAGGAATGGTTATAACAACTGACGGCTCAATAACTGATATAGAAAGATCGAATTATATAAAAGCGGAAGAAAGGGTTATAAATGAGTTAAAAGAACTGGAAAAACCTTTTGTAATCTTACTTAATTCAAAACATCCTAATTTAGATAGTACCATAGCTTTGAGAGAAAGTTTGGAGGAAAAATACAATGTATCGGTAATTGCAGTTGATTGTTTAAACATGGAAATTGCTGATCTGGAAAAGATATTTGAAAGGATACTATTTGAGTTTCCGGTTAAAGAAATAAATATCAATCTTCCGGGATGGACGGAAGGGCTTCCGAAAAATCATTGGATTAGAACGGATATATTAAATTCTTTAAAAGAATCAATTAAAGCCTTGCAGAAATTAAGTGAAGTCTCAAGTTCCTTGAGTAAATTAAAGGAATTGGATGTTATAAAAGAAGTTGATATTATAGAAATAAAATTGGGAGAAGGAGTCACTAATATAAATTTGATATTGGAAGATGGATTATTTTATAAGGTTTTGAATGACATGACCGGATACATAATTGAAGAAGAATATCAACTTTTAGGTCTTATATCTAAACTTTCTCAAACAAAGAAAGAATATGATAAAATAGCAGGTGCATTAAAAGATGCAAGAGAATTGGGGTATGGATTAGTAAGTCCGAGTATTGAAGAATTAAACCTTGAAGAGCCTGAAATATACAGGCAAGGCAATAAATTTGGGGTGAAATTGAAAGCGCAAGCACCCAGTTTACATTTCTTAAGAGCAAATATAACTACTGAGGTTTCACCTTTAATTGGTACGGAGAAACAAAGTGAAGAGCTGGTTAAATATTTTCTGAATGAATTTGAAGGAGATCCGTCAAAGATATGGCAGTCCAATTTATTTGGTAAATCGTTATATGATTTGGTTAATGAGCAATTGCAAGGAAAACTTCATATGATGCCGGAAGATGTTCAGCAAAAACTAAGAAGAACGTTGGAAAAGATAATTAACGACGGTAGCGGAGGACTGATTTGTATAATAGTATAGGGGGAATGTAAAACCATATAAATAAATTAAAAGGTAGAAAAATTCTACCTTTTAATTTATTTTAGGGATGAAGCCTTGAAATTTTGAAATTCTTAAGTTGAAGTTGAAAATTCCTCTGATAACATAATAAAGTATTTGCAATTTAGATTATTTTGGTATATAATATACCTTGCTTGTAAAAAATGAGAGATTTCAACTTAGCTAAATACCGGGATGTGGCGCAGCTTGGTAGCGCACAAGTCTGGGGGACTTGGGGCCGCTGGTTCAAATCCAGTCATCCCGACCAAGGTTATCAGGCTGAAACAGATGCAATTGTATCTGTTTCAGCCTGATATTTATGTTATACTTAAAATAATATCTATATTAACGCATCTATTTTGACCTAATGACACAACTGTTTTATCGAAAGAAGTTGATTGTTGTTAACAACAGTTGGCTTCTTTATATTTATATGGTAAACTAAATGTGGGTTGCAAAACGCATATCGGGGGTAGTCTTATGAAGACAACAGTAAAGAAAATCAATATACCTAATTATAGAAGACTTATTGTTACAAGTGATATCCATGGTCACTATAGATATCTGAAAAGGCTGCTTGAAAAGGTAAACTTGTCAGAGAAAGATATTCTTTTTATTATTGGTGATATTATTGAAAAAGGTCCCGAAAGTCTTAGGACACTTCGTTATATTATAAAACTTTGTAAAGAATATAGCGTGTATCCTCTAATGGGTAATGTAGATGCATGGCAGCTTGTCATGCTTGACGATGACAGTACTGAAAATTGCGAGAGACTTTTTAACTATATAGTATATATGAAAAAACATTGGGGCAGTTGTTTCTTCACAGACATGTGCGATGAATTAAATCTTTGTATAAGCACCTCTTTAGATATACTGGAAGCAAAACAAAGAATTCGTGAGAACTTTAGGGCTGAAATTGAGTTTCTTCATTCTCTTCCAACAATAATAGAGACAAAAAATTTTATATTTGTTCACGGAGGACTGCCGACCGCTGATATTGATTCTCTCATTGGGACAGATGCTTTTCCTTACCTTAAAAACGATGCTTTTATGGACAAGAATTTATATTTTTCAAAGTATGTTATAGTTGGTCATTGGCCTGTTACCTTATATAACGATAAAATAGCATCTTCGAATCCTATTATAAATCATAAACAAAAAATTATCAGTATTGATGGCGGGTGCGGGTTAAAGCGTGATGGTCAACTTAATGCATTTATTATACCCGATATCAATTCTACTGATTTTATTTTTGAAAGCTATGATGAATTTCCTATATATGCTGCTCTGACACCACAAGAAGCGTCAACAAATTCAATCAATATTCGTTATACGGACAACAAAATCAAGATTCTCGAAAAAGGCGATGAATTTTCATATGCGGAACACAGTACAACCGGATATTGCCTCCCCATACTTAACAGTTATATTTACAGTTTCGATGAGAATGCAACATGCGATGATTATACTGATTACCGCTTGCCTGTAAATGTCGGGGACAAAATTTCTATTGTTAAAAAAACGTCCAAAGGCTATTTAGCAAAGAAAAATGGTATCAGTGGTTGGTATTACGGGGAGTTAAAACCTTTTAACATTGCATCTTCACCTCTGATATTTTAGTATAATAACAGCAAAACGTTTGTCTGTGTTAATTTAGAAAGAAAATTCGGAATAAAAAAAATTTTCCACAAATTAGTTTCAAAAAAGGCTACTTTATATGTAATTATCAAGATTTATTTTCTTATATAAAATAGATTAAAGAAATTTAGGAGCAAAAGATGCTGAGGGAGAATATAAAATTTATAGTTATTGTATAATGCAGTGAAAGATATTTTTAATAATATATATGGAGGGGATGAAATTTGGAGGATATCATTAAAGTTGAAGGATTAACAAAACAATATGGAAAATTTGTGGCAGTAGACAATATAAGTTTTATAGTAAAAGAGGGAAGTTTGTTTGCCTTTTTAGGTCCAAACGGGGCTGGAAAATCTACTACTATCAATATGCTTTCTACAGTATTGGAAAAAACAAAGGGGAAAATACATATTGGAGGACATGAAGTTGGAAAGGAAGACAATGATGTAAGAAAATCCATAGGGATGGTTTTTCAGCATTCTATGTTGGATCCGTTATTAACAGTCAAAGAAAACAGGGCTTGCAAAGACAACCCTTACAAGTATGCTTGACCGGTTGGAAAAGGCAAAACTTGTTTGTCGGAATTATGATACAAAAGATCGAAGAAAGATAAAAATAACTCTAACTGAAAAGGCGAAAATGCTCAATGATGAATACAATCGTGTATCCATGCAGATGAATGAAATTTTTTATAAGAACTTTACTGATAACGAGATAATTCAGTTTGAAATGCTGTTAAACAAAGTTCTTAAAAATCTTATAGAAAGCGAGTGAATGAGAAAGATGAAAAAAGAATTAAAAAAGGAAATCATGGATTTAGTTGAAAATGCAAAAGATATATTTGTTTCTTCTATTGATGAAAATGGGTTTCCAAACACAAAAGCTATGATGTCTTTACAACATGATGATTTATTTACCCATTATTTTTCCACCAATTTTTCTGCAAAGAGGACACAGCAATTTTTAAAAAATCCAAAGTCGTGTATTTATTTTTGTAATGAAGCAGAGTTTAGAGGGTTAATGCTTATTGGTACAATGGAAGTTTGCACAGATATAGAACATAAAGCTATGCTTTGGCATGAGGGTTTTGAAATTTACTATCCTGATGGTATCAACACTGAAGATTATTGCGTTTTGAAATTTACCTCTGAAAAGGGCAATTATTATCATGGACTTAAAAATATTACGTTTTTTGCGGAGGATGTTAAAGATGGAGATGATTAAAAATAATACACCTTGTTTTTTTACTCAGCAGGTTTTTCTGATCGGCACATACAATGAGGATGGAAATGAAAGATTTGCGCCTATTTCATGGATAAGCTATACACGGGGAGAGCCCAGTTGTCTTGTAATCAGTATAAATGGAACAAAGAAAACAAAAGAGAATATTGGAAGAACAGGTTTTTTGTCTGCTACTGTTGTGACTCCTGATTTATTGCCTCTTTGTGAACAGTTTAACCGAGCTACATATAAAAAGGAAATGAAAGATAAACTGCAATACTCAGTTGAAAAAGGCAAGATTCTTGATGTTCCTTTACTTGTAGGTGGAAAATTCAGCTATGAATGTCAGGTAATAAAGACTGTTGAAATCGGCACTACACACACTTATTTTGCAGAAATCAAGAATATCAATGTTTCTGAGGATATCCAAAAACTTGACTTTTTTGACCTTAGAGAGGTTAATCCGGTAGTATATTCGCCCATGAACTATTTTACCATAGGTAAACATTTAGGAAAGATCGGGGATTATTCAAATTTATAAAATAATAAATTGGTTTCATTTTTAAAAGAAGCCGATTGTGTGAGCAGCCGATTGCAAAAATCCATATGGCAGGATAATAATCTGAGAGAGGATGTTTTATTTGCTGGAAAGATATTTGATTGAACACTGTTCTCCTACACTTTTTTCACTAAAATTTGGGGTATAAAACTATTCTATCATTTACGAAGACTTTTGCTCTTGATATAATAAGACTATAAAATTAAAGGGGGAAGTGAATAAATATGGCATCATGGATGGTGCATTTCAGGATAGCCGATATAATCATGGATTATATTCCGAATGTTGATATGGAGCAGTTTATTGTAGGAAATATTGCTCCCGACTGCGGAGAACCAAATGAGGATTGGAGTGACTTCACTCCTTCACCTAAAATAACTCATTGGAATGATACGGGGAAAAAGCAGGATATAGATTATGAGAAATTTTTTGATACATATATAAGAGATAATGAAGAAAAGGGAAAATTATCTTTTTATATTGGTTATTATATTCATTTGATTACGGATGTATTATGGATGAAAATGATACTTAGCTCAACAAAAGAAAAATTCAAAGAAGCTTTTTTAAATGATAAAAATTTTATTTGGACGGTAAAGGAAGACTGGTACAATTTAGATCATTTGTTCTTAAAAAATAACCCTGATTTTCGTACCTTCCGTATTTTCGATAAAATAAAAGCGTTTCCTAATGTCTATTTAGATTACTATTCTGATACAGCTATTGAAAAACAGATAAAATATATTTCCGATTTTTATAACAATTTTACCGGCAACTTAGATGGAGAATATCGCTATTTAAACGAATCTCAAATGAATGATTACGTCAAAGAAGGATCCGAATATATATTAGAACATTTAAAAGAAAAACGTATTATAGAATGATATTATTTGTTAACAGATTATAATTAATGTTATAATAAATATGTAGTTAGATAAGTCCAAGGAGGTTAAGAGTTATGATTTCCGATACTCTTACAATCGAAAAAATAAAAGAAATGACAATCCCGATATTAAAAAGTTATCCGGTAAATAAGGCAATACTGTTTGGGTCCTATGCTAAAGGTGAGGTTGCTAAGAATAGCGATATAGACTTATACATTGATACAAATGGGAAATTAAAGGGCCTGGATTTTGTTGGTTTGCTTGAAATTCTTGTTGATACTTTGGGAAAAGATATAGATTTAATTGATAAATCACATATAGAACCTAATTCTTTAATAATTCAAGAGATTGAAAAGAAAGGAATGGTAATATATGAGAAATCAGAAGATTATCCAAAAAATAATTAACCATATTGAATCTATATTAAAATATACAAACAATGTCACATATGATGAATTTAGAAATAATAACATGATGGTGGAAGCATGTGTGTTTAATTTAAGTCAAATTGGTGAATTAGCTAATAAATTAGATAAGAAATATATGATTGAGTATCCTGACATTCCATGGTTTAAAATGAAAGGTTTAAGAAATCGTATAGTTCATGATTATGAAGGTGTAAATTTAAATTTAATATGGGAAATTGTTTGTATTGATATAAAAATATTAAGAGAACAGTTACTGAAGTTAATCGATTAGTTTATTTCTACATCGAAAGACAAATAAAAGAAAAACATATTATAGAATGATATTATTTGTTAACATCAAAATAAAAGAATAATAAAGATTGTTTGAAAGCTGTCATATTGTAAAATATGGCAGCTTTTTATAACCTATAGGAAAATCCCATTTTCGTTAATTTATATTTGACCTTAAGCGGATTCCAAAAAATGCTTCCTTGATTTATTATGGATTCATATAATATTATAGTGTATTATATATAACTAAAGATCTGTAAATTTAGTTTAAGTAGATAGCCATTTATGGTATAATTATTAATAATAGTATAATTTTATGGGGGTTATGGGGTATGCTTGATTATTTAGAATATATAGTTATAACTTTGTTTATGGTTAGTGTTATAGGATATATCTTGGCTGTGGTTAAAGAAAAAATTTTATTAAAAAATAATATTATACTTATAGATAAAAAATCTGTAACCCAGTCTCATATTGAAGAAACCGACATGAAGGAATTTATTTTAGATGGATTTAGAATTAAATCTGGTGATGAGCTTAAAGTATTTTTGAAAGACAATAAAAAATTTGAGGGAATAGTGATAGGTGCTAAAAAAAAGGAAAAATCTATTTTGATGGTAACTTATGGAGATGAAGTTAAAAAATTCAGCGTAGAAAATATTGCTAAATTTAAGATTATAAGTAAGTATGGCAAGTTTTTTAAGGAATTTTAGGCTTTGTAGATTGATTGAGGTATATTAATTCTTTAATAGGGCGGAAGTCCTATTAGAAATTTTTTTTGATATTATGAAGGAGAAATGACTTTTTTGAAGAAGATATTATAGATATTAATTTAAGGTTAATAGTCGGAAAGGTGATAGCCATGTCAAAGGAGGAACGTGATAGAAAAAGAAAAAATAAAAAACGATTAAGGCTCATATTGATTTTTTTTATATTAGCATATTTGATTTTTAGAACCGTTCCTACTTTTTATGCCACCACATTTAAAACTACCCTTGCAGAAGAGGGTGAATTGGAGGATGTAGTAAAAGCTGAAGGTGTAGTGATAAAAAAAGAAGATGTTTATAAATCAGAAGGAAATGGGAAAATTTCTACATATTATAAAGAAGGAGATAGAGCAGGAGCGGGGAAAAAAATTGCAAGTATTTCTCTAACAGATGATAAATCAGCTTTAGAAGAAGAACTGAAAGAAGTTAATGAAAGTAAACAGCCAGAGTATAACACTTTATCTCTTAAAGAACAATTAAACAATGCGCAGATCGGTGTAAGTATTATTCCGGGTGAAGGCGATCCTAAGCTTACCGGAGAAAAGGATGGCTGTATAATTTGCATCAATGAATCCGTTCATATGATTTATGCCGAAAAGGCGGTAAAACGAAGTTCGAAATACCAAAAACAAGTTGATGAGTGGAATCAGGAAGACATTTGCACATCCTATATTCTTTCCGACAAGAAAATAATTTGTAAAAGGATGTTCAATGACAGGGATATCGTAGCTGATGTGCAATCAATAATAAAGCGGCTAAGTGATTTAGGATAGTAGATGGGGTTTTACCCCATCTACATGTAAAGGAGTGAAATAATATGGAATTAGTCAGGGAGTTATCTATTACTGAATCAATGTCATTCAAATTAATCGCAATTGGTTGTATCATGGTTGCTTTGTATGTTGTTTTGTCAATCGTTGAATCAGCCATACGAAAACACCATGTTAATGAATATATTATAGGCTTTAACAAAGCTTATGGAGAAACAAACGATATCAAATCAACTATGTTGCTGCTTATGTCTTCATATTCCCCAAGAAAAAAGGAGGCTAAGGCATTGAAACAAGGAATCTATTATTTGGAGCATTCGGTGATGATGGACTATAAGACAGCTTTAAGTTATCCAGCTGATATCTTCCATAATAAGGAGATAAATAAGCTACACACAAAGTGTATACAGGAAGCTAAAACGCAGAGAATTCTAATGTTGGAGGACCGATTATCTAAATAAACC